>JABAHP010005263.1_pt1 | contig 22836 bp, 19 predicted proteins | sample 7062081 | NCBI WGS metagenome assembly JABAHP01 (sample SAMN14534357, study PRJNA622989) | marine sediment metagenome | biome: marine biome [ENVO:00000428]; feature: marine pelagic biome [ENVO:01000023]; material: deep marine sediment [ENVO:00002113] | place: India: Gulf of Kutch | collected...
CATTACTATATTTCATCATCTCAGGCCGAAGAATACTAGGGGCTTCTTCGATGGTAAAAATTATAATTGGCATTTCGGTAGGATCTTTTATCGAAGTGCCCGTTTTGACATAAATTTTCTGAATATTCGCTTTATAATTATCGTAAAAATTATGTGGGAGAGTTAGTTCTAATTTTTTCTCCAAAGTAGGTAAATCTGTAGAGGATTTAAGTGACTTTCTAATATCAAATAATGTACGTGCTAAAACACCATTAAATAAAAATTGCTCTAAGTCAGAAATCATTGAAGCATTAAAAATGATTAATCCTCCTTTCTCTAATTTCTTCACAATTTTTGGTAATTTACTAACTGCTTTAGATTGAAACATATCTGAATACTCCAACCAGTGCATTCTCCTTCTTATTGCTGCCATAGTCTTATCATCGTGACCACCTGGTGGTTTATAACCATCAGTTAGCAAATTATCTATGTAATTATCTGGATCACTTCTATGAGCTGAAAATATAGCCCCTACCTGTAAATCATTGAAAGATCCAGTAGCGAAAAGATCTTCTGGTTTAATTTCTTGGTAATTGATAATACAAGGTTCTGCCATACTCTTAATTTCGGCAGGGGGAATTCCTTTATTTGGATAAATATAAAACCACTTACCAAATAATTTTTTATTGTATTGAGATGCTTTACAAATATCATATACACCATGATTAATACATCCAAGAGCATATTCATCATGCATATCTATAGCAAGCATAGAAATTTTCGTCCCCTTACTATTAAGAATCACATTAGCATTATGTTGAAGTAATCCATCAATAAAAACTTGATTTAAATTTGATTTTCCCATTCCTGTTGCTCCAGCAATAAAAAAATGATACATAAGGTACTTAAATGGAAAAAATACGTTAACTTTTGATTCTGATGCTAAATTTCCCATAAAAATACCTTCAGGAGTGAAGATTTTTTTAAGATACTCGGATCGATCATTTTGATTTTCTGATATTTTCATTGAATGAGGTTTTAAAACTTCTTTTTCCATTAATTCTTCAATAATGAAAAATACGTTAATACAATGGTCAACTTTTTGATTTGTCTTTTTATCTATTTCTGTACATATAATTGGGCGCCCTTGAATAACATATTGTAATTCTGTTTCTAATTCAGCAGTAATATATTCAGTTATTTTTACATTCTTTAATTTTTGCCTTGTTAAGACATAATCAGTAATAGTTTGCTCATTTAATATTTGGATAATAATATAATATTTTTTATCATCACTTTCTGCTTCGAGTTTAATAAATCCATGAAGATGAATATATTTTTCATAAAAAATTTCTATTGTACTTTCCAGAGAATTTATTCTAATTATCATTTTTATCTTTAAACATTTCCCTTATTGATAAATATTATTATTTAATCTTAATAAATAAAAAAATGTATTAATGGAAACTTACATTTGTTTTAGAGTCTTTTGAAAGTAATATGGATATACCTTAATAAAATTGAAAGACTACGCAAATTTAGTAGTCTATAAAAGATCTATTGCTGATTTAAATAAATCTTTTTTGTCTAGTTTCTTTTTTTCCTTCTCGGATTTAAATTGAACTGAAGATTTTTTATAGACTTTAGGTTTCAATTCAGAAACAAATTGAGAGATCCTAACTATCTGTGGTCCTCGATATGTGTTTTTTATCGATGGAGATATTAGATATAGCTGATCTTTTGCTCTTGTTATAGCAACATAAAATACTCTACGTTCTTCCTCATAAGCATCTGGGTTACCTACACTTCTACTTGAAGGGAAAGAATCCTCACATAACATAGGGATAAAGACTATGCGCCATTCAAGTCCTTTTGCGCGATGGATAGTAGATATAATTAATGGTTTTTCTTCCTCTGTTTCCTCTCCAGCATGAACAGTTCTAGATTCTAAATTATTTCTATTCAGGCTTAAGTTTTCTAAGAACTTTCGTATAGTTGGAAAATTTTGAGCATATATACTAAGTTGCTTTAAATCATCTATTCGATCTTGCCAATTATCAAATTTTGATTTTATATAATCTTCTAGAACTGTTATTAAATTTTGGATAACTTCTGATGGATTATCTTCTGGTGAGAAATCAATTATTTTTTTAATATAAGAAATTAAATTTTTGATTCCCTCCTTAGATATACGAGAGCCTTTTAATTTTTCAGCATAAAACATTTTATTAATTAAGGCATCAATTGGATGTTCTAAATTTGAAATAGCATCAAAAATTTTAGAGCCAGATGACGTACCAATTCCTTGGATAATTGAAAAAATCCTTGCCCATGAAACTTCATCATAGGGATTTTCAATTATTCTTAAATGAGCTAAAATATCTTTAATATGAGCTCTTTCAAAAAAAGCAACACCTGCTCGAACTTCATATGGAATGTTTTTAGCATTCAATTCAAGTTCTATTCTTAATGAATGAGATCCTGCTCTAATTAAGATAGCAATCTCCTCTAATTCAAATCCCTCTGAGCGTAATTTTAATATCTGGTTAGCAATAAATTTTGCTTGTTCTATGTCGTCTCCAAGGTTTATTTGAAATGGTAAAATCCCTTTAGGGCGTGTGGTACGCATGGCTTTGTTAAATTGTTTTTCATTATGTTCTATGGAGTTATTTGCTAAATTTAAGATCTCAGGCACACTTCTATAATTGTAAGTTATTGTATATCTCTTACAGTTTTTATATCTTTTTTCAAAATTGAGAATATTTTCAAAATTCGCCCCTCTAAAAGCATATATACTTTGAGCATCATCTCCTACTGCTATAACATTGTTTTCTGGATTTTGTTTAACTATTTTATGTATTATCTCATCTTGTATATAATTTGTATCTTGATATTCATCAACAAGGACATATTTTATATTCTTTGCAATTAATTGAGCAACAGTCCTTTCATCTAATAACTGATTCCAATATATCAATAAATCATCGAAATCTACTAAATTATCTTGAGCTTTTTTTTCTCTATAAATCTTGAACACTTCTTCTAACTTTTTAATAACATCTTCGCTATTAAATTGAGCGTATTTCCAAAGAATAACATCACGTATTGATTTATTACAATTAAATGAAAATGATAAAATATCTTTAGACATTCTTGAATTTGGAAATCTTTCTTGAATTTCTTTCACATTAGCTTTTTCAATTGATAGTTTCATTAAACTTCTTGCATCAGTTTCATCCATTATTGTATAATTTGCTTTTAAACCTAGTATTTTCGCGTATTTTCGAATAAAGCGATTAGCAATTGAGTGAAAGGTACCACCCCAAATTCCTTTAGGTCGTTTTCCTAAAAGAGTTTCTACACGTTTAATCATTTCATTAGCAGCTTTATTTGTGAATGTTACTAGCATGATCTCACTTGGTTTAACTCCAGATAATAAGAGTTTTGCAACCGAATAAGTAATAGTTCTTGTTTTCCCGCTTCCCGCGCCTGCGATAACTAACATCGGACCTCTAATATTGTTAATGATTTTTAATTGCTCCTCGTTTAAATCCTCTTCAAAAGAAATTTTATTATAATCTTCTATACCTATAGGCAATTCTTCTAAAGATTCAGCATAATCCTCATCATAGAACTCAAATACATACTCTTCTTCTGAATTCTCTTTCTTCTGATTCAATTTTACAAATTAGTCTCTTTTAAATTAGTTTTACTTAATGTATCTATCTTTGTATAAGAAGTAATTTTCTTTGCGTTTTTTATATTATTATTTGCAAACTTAAATAATGGTTCATATGATAAGTTTTATATCTAATATCTCTGTAAATTTATCAAAAGATAATAAAAATTAGCTAAATGAAATTATATAAGACCAACTAATATCTTAAAAGCAGCAGTTTCTTCACCGTCATCTACAGAGGTTATTGTAAAAGAAATATCATGCTTATCTCTTATATTAGGTGCGGTTTGTGCTGAAATAAATTTCATTCTTGTATTTGTATTTTTTCCTTCCCAAATCCATACTTTACTTGCATGTCTATCAACAAAAAGTAGAATTTTATTAGAATCTAATAATTCAAACAAGGGAACATTTTCCTCTGTTTCAATTTCTTCAAAACCTTCTAAATCTTCATTAAATTGATATATAACTATCAAATTAAAATCGCTTGAATTTCTTTCTCAATCTATAATATAATATAGCATCTTATTGACTTATAAATTTTTAATAAAGCAATTAAATTTGTCAGAAGTCTCTTTAAGAATTAGGTTTTTTTGACTAAAAAGATTAAGAAGAGTGAGTAATATTAGTAGTCGTTTTGGAATCTTCTTCTTCGTAAGGTTGAAATAAGGTGTCCTCTTGAGAGTAATTGAATTCCAAATTGAGAGCTATATTCTCGAGAAAAATCAGTAATAACATTACAAATCATAATTCCACCTTCAATATTAGTATCAATACAAGCTTTATGTAATTGCCTTAATTGAGTAATCGAGATTTCTCTTTTCCAATCTCGAATAAAAACTCCAAATGTATTAAGTTTATTCTTTACAATAGCATCAAAAGTCCAAGATTTACCCGATTTACCTTTAAGTTGTACAGGACCTTCAGAAAAATCATATTTCTCAGAAAAAACATTTTTGGCTAATTCAATTAAGTTTTTTTCTCCTAATGACATGAATACGCACGATTTATGTAATATATATATATTATTTCTATATGGATCTGAGTATTATTTAAGTGGATATGTTATGTCTGTAACATCATTTCTCTTTCTCAGAGAAAAAAGCGGATCTTACTCCGACAAAAAAAAAATCATAACTAATCAGATTGAATTAATTTAAGAAATGGATAATGACCATCGCCATCTGGTCCATTTTTTTGTACATATTTATTTAAATTTTGTTGTAAAAAATCTAATAATCCTTTAATCACGTTATCACAAATTGATTCACATTCAAAATAATTTAATCCACAGTTATTGTTGTATTTATTACAAAATTTTTTCACTTGGAACGATAATCCTTCTGCAGATAGAGTAGTAATACAATCCCACGTATCCTTAAATCCAGCTAGTTGACTTGGAAAAGTTTGTTTTAGTAAACCTATTAAATTACTTTTACATGAACTATTATTCAATCGATGCTGGATTTTTCGAGCTTCTTTCTTGGCCTCAATTTGGGAAAGAAAAACATAATATTTAAGCAATTTTTCAGCTTCGTTTGCTTTTTTTGGATGAATTATTTTCCAACCATCTATTCTTTTACAGCTAATATTTTTACCATCTGGATTAGAAAAATTAGTTGGATAAATCCAGCACTGCGGGGGCTTAATCCCAGAATTATGAACCTTACAACCATTCAATTCTTTATCATATAGGAAGCATTTTCCAGTTTTTTCATCAAACCTTAGTTGAAAACTGAAGACATCGTTCCTGATAAAATCGTTTTTATTAGCATAACCTCTTTTGATATATTCTTCAGCAAAGACTTTAGGGACATTAATCTTAATCGAGCAACAATCACCCTTGCATATAGTTAAACAATTTGGACCTTGGATTGCTGCTCTCATTAAATCATTGTACTTTGTAACAACTTCCCAAAATTTGTCGTTAACCACAGTATTTAAAATCCATTTAAAGATTTATTTTTTAACATATAGTAAATCAATTTAAATGTTTACTACTACTTTTTGCAAAATTTTATTAATCTCTAATTTATTATTTAGTAAATTTTGATAACAAAAATTTGTGTATAAAATTTTTTCTATATCTAAACAATACATATATGAGAAGAGTATCAAATGTCAGAAAACCTAGTAATTATAGACATAACCGATCGTGAACGTATAGTACTTGACGGTTCGCAAAATCTTAAAGAGATATCAGGTCATGGAACTCTTATTGTAAAAAACCCAACACAAAGAAGTAGATTATGGAATCTATTATGTAATGTAAAAGAAAATTTAAATACTTCGATTGAATCTAAAGAACTCACAGTTGGGATTTTAAATCCTACTCAAGAATTTAGTAAAGACTATGAAATAAAGGAGTTAAAAGATTCTTCTTTAAAAGTTCAAGAAATTTTTGATACGGATAAATCAGATCCAGGTAAAGTTAATAACGCATTTCTTTATAAAACAGATAATAAATGTAGTTTAAAACTAGTACTATCAAATCCTTTGAATTTACCAATTTTAGATATAAAACTAAATAGAGAAGTGCCTGTTTTTATTCAAGAAATTGAAATGAGGGATCCTAGTCATGGAAATGCTAGTATAAAAGAAGAAGATGGAAAACGGGTTCTTACTTGGGAATTAACATCTTTGGATGCAGAAAGTAAAGCTGAGCTTGAGATTTTTTTCACTGTAAACATCAAAGAATTATCTGCTCAAGAGCTTGGAGTCTTAAAAGTTGATTATTTAATTAACAACTATAAATTAACAATGATGAGTCCCGATGTTAGAGGATTAACAGATTCTATGAGTGGAATTGACAGAGATGAAGGTTCTCAACCGGGAATGTGGGATTGTAATGTTGAATTTATTAATGAATCTGGTTTTCAGGTAAAACTAGAGGATGTAAAAGTAACACAAAAGATTCCTACAGGTAATGAAGTTGTTGTATCTCAAACACCAGAAAAAGTATTAAATCCTGATGAATCATGGGATTATGATTTTCAAGTTGAAGCTAAAGACGTACCAGAATTAAGTTCTGAAATTGGATTTACACCGTTGTTCGTAGTGATTCCAAGGGTAAAAGGGGAAATAATAAAAGAATCTACTATATACCCAGTTTTAAGTTCAACAATTAATAAGGAAATAAATCCTCCTGAAGTAGATGCATATGCTAACACTGATATGACAATCAACAATATTATTGTTAATGACGGTTCCTCGTCAATAGATAAATTTTTCTTATCAGATGAGGTTCCTACTGATTTCATTCCTCCAACAGTTAAACAGATTAAAATCTTATTATCCGACATTGACATAAGCTCAAGAGAGGAATTTGTTCAAAAAATATTGGTTGATCCTAGCGATCAAGATTTCTCCCATAAACATCAAATATTCGTTGAATTATTTAATCTCTCTAACGAGTTTCTTCCAGGAAAACAAATGATAATCTCGTATCCACTTTTAGCAAGAAATCCTCGACCACCTACCGAATCAAAATATATGACTCCAGTCAAAATTGATATTAATAGTCCCGTAGAAGGTCCATCATTTATTAGATCTCCTGATGAAGAACCAGAATTAAAAGTCAGATATGTTAAACGTAAACTTAAAACCCTCAAAAGTATCAAGCCAGGAATGAGTGAAGGTGAATTTAGTATTGGAGTAAGAGTTCAAAATAAAGGAGATGTAGAACTTGAAAATGTTCTAGTCAAGGACATTATTCCTACTGGTTTCAGTTTGACTGAATTCACACCTCCGGCAGGAGCAACCCATGAAGTAGTACAAGTAGGAGATTTATCAGAATTACACGTAAGAGTTGCTGAAATAAGTGGTGGCGCTTCGGTAAGTATAAACTATAACTGCTCAGGAACAGGGGATTATCCTCGATCTGAACCGGTTGTAATTGTTGAAGGAAGAGGTGCTGGAGAATCATCATCTCCAACAATTAGTACAGAAACACCAAAAGCACACATAGCAGATTCTCAAGCAGGTAAAATTCATGATTTATTCATTGAGTTATACAAAGCGATAGATCGTGCTCCAACAGCCCAAGCATTTGGAGATATACTTGAAAGGAGAAGAGATCAACTCCCACCAGGACCTGTACTTCACCAAATTCTAGCATATTCAAAGGAATTAAAGGCACTTGGAGATAAAATTGTTGTTGGTTCCTTATATGATGATATAATGAATAAATTAAAAGAATTTAAAAGTAAATACGACTAATTTTTTTTCAATTTAACATTTAGTTTTTATTATTTTTTTTCTCTTTTTAAGGACTTAAAATAATAAAAATATAAGAAAGTAGTAAAAATCAGTTAAGCGTTATAGATAAATATTTAATTTATCAATATCTTCTTGAATTCGAGACATACGTTTCTTTTGGCCTCCCTCTTCTTCAAATCCTTGTATATCTTCTTCTAAATTAAATTGTTCTTCTTCATACGCCTTTTCAACCTCCATTCCATACCTCATTGCAAAAGCAACTAATTCAGGAATTATAGAAACCATTGCTCTAAAACTAAAAATTCCCGCTAATACTGAGAGTCTATTGATCATTTCACCAAATGGATCTAAATCCATTTTAGGATTTTTCATTATATCCATTATTCTTTTAAATAAGACTTCATAGAACAATTCTTGTTCTTCTCTAGTCAAATTTTCTTCTTCTTCTGCCATTATTCATACCTTAAATTTTATTTTTTATTCTGTAATTTAGTAATAACCTTAATTGATTAATTTTAGAATTATTACATAAAAAAGTTTTCAAAATTCAATTAATTAAAAAAAAAAATCAATATTGAATAAAAATTAATCTATCCTTGTATTAATTAATAATATGATTTTAGTAACTGTTATTCTCCTATTCATTTTTTTACTTAATATTTCTCTGTATTGGGTATTTTATGTTAAAATAGAAGAAAAAGAAAGAAAGAGACTTATAAAACTCTTTTATAAAATATTTCCTGTGATTTGGACGATATCTCTAATACCCATCCCAATTATCAATTCAAGTTTTTTAAGAATTTTTCTCCCCAATAACTATAGTTATTTTGATCAATATTGGATATTTTTTGCATTATTTGGGATTGTACTTATTTTTATGGGTATAGTATTTGTTAAAAGAGCAAATAAAGTATATAAAGTTAAATCAATGGATGAAAATAGTTCTAGTCTAATAACTAAAGGAATTTTTAAATTAATAAGACATCCTGTGTATTCAGCATGGGGAATAATTTTCTTAGGATTTGCCATAGTTTCAGATTCACTTATTTCTTTAATAATTAGTCTTATAATTTTCATTATTCTGGAAATACATTCTATGATCGAAGAAAATTTAATCCTAGTCAAGAAATATGGAAAAGATTATGAAAACTACAAAAAGAAAACACCGAATAGAATTATACCAACTCCTTTGAACCTTCTTCTAATAATGATGGCGGTTATTATTGCTTATGTGGGGTTTCTGAATCTAAATTAAAATTATTTTTAATTCGTATAAATATTTTATAACCTATAAAATAATAAAGTTACAAGCTAATAGTATTCAGGTGGAATATTAATAAATATCACGCATATAATATAATTTGAAATAATTATAGGAGGTTTTAATATATGACAAAAACAATTGCTTTTCTTGCTACTGATGGTTATGAAGATTTAGAACTTCATTATCCACGAATTAGATTAAACGAAGCTGGCTATTATACTGAAATAATTAGTTTACATAGAAGAGAAATTAAAGGAAAGTTTGGATACCCTATTAAACCTGACAAGATAATAAGAGAAGCAAATCCTGATGATTATGATGGTGTGATTATTCCAGGAGGTACTAAAAATCCCGATCATTTAAGAAGAGATAATAATATATTAAATTTTGTTGCTAAAATTGATGAAGATCGACAATTGGTTGGAGCTATTTGCCATGCAGGGTGGGTCCTAATCTCCGCAAAGATAATTAAAGGTCGTAAGGCGACGAGTTATTTTGCCATTAAAGATGATATGATAAATGCTGGAGCTTTATTTGAGGATTCTCCTGTCGTAATCGATAAAAATCTAATTACATCACGAACACCTAATGATCTACCAGAATTTATGAAAGCAGTCTTAAATTATCTAGAGCATTAAAAAATTACTGAAAGATTAAAGAACCTTGTAGGTTGTTTAATATAAAGTTTTAATCTGAATTATATCTTCTTTAAGGACTTCTAAGAATATGTTTATTTGTTCTAATTGTTTATTAATTATCTCTATTTTCTTATCAATTATCTCTGCATCTGATATTTCGTTTTTATCTAACTCTTTTCTTACTATTGCAAATGATCTAATGTGGTTCAAAATGTTTTGCATTCTTTTTATTTTAATTTGAAAAAGTTTCTTATATTTCTTCAGATCTTCAAGTTTTATTTCAATACTTTCAATTAAGTTAAAATAATTTTCAAAATTCTGTTCTTTCTTTAAGCGTTTTAGAATTAATTCGATACTCATTAAGTATTTTAATACTAACTCTTGTTGTTGTTTGTCGATTGATTCAATTTTAATGCCAGATTCTGGATTTACTTCATCGAGAATATCTGAAGTATATTTCACATTGATCTTTTTTGAAATTTGTGATAAATCCTCAGTCATTCTATCTGAACCTTTTTCAATTTCAGATTCATCAAAATCAGTTAATAATTCTAATTCATTCAATTCTACTTTTGTAATTAAGGGCGAAAATTTAACTTGTAATTTCTTTGTTCCATAGAATTCATCTTTTTGTCTTAAAATTTGAGTATATACTTGTATAAATTCTTGACCTATAGGAGCGAATAAAACTCCTCCATTTTCATCTAGTTGATGTAATAAAGAATTAATTTTTGATTGCTCAATTGCCCCAGTCACCAAAATTTTTTGCCAAGGGCTTAAATCTGGCATCCCTTGTAAGGGATTTTTAACTACGATAGAGATATTATTATCAATTTTTAACTTCTTAAGGTTGTTAGAACTAAGTTTAGCGATCTCTGAATTCGCTTCAAGGATGATTATTTCTCCTTTAGGAGCCAATTTATGAGCTAAAGCTGCTATATAACCACTTTTTGCACCTAATATTAAAAGATCATCGTCATCTGATAATGAAAGACCTTGAAGCATTATTGATATCATATGAGGTGCAGAAATTGTCCTATAATTATTAGGATTTTGCTCATCATAATAAAATAGATTTGGTACATCTTCATAAAGTTTAACAATACTGAAGAATTTTTCAGGGATAAACTTTTCTAAAGGAACTTCCATAAAAGCTTTAACTAAACGCTTATCTTTTAAAATATCATTTAAAACCAAGGAATCTACAAGACGCTTCTTCTTTGATTTTAATTTTTCATGGAGTCTTTCGTTTCTGTCCAAAATTATATCAACTTTTTATGCTAAAAAAATAATATAAAAACAAATTATTATACTTTGTTATAATTTTTTCTAAATGTCTACATAGGTTTCTTGACATATGATGGTCTTAGATCTTGAGAATTTAAAAGATGCAAAAATAACATTAACTCTAATTTTCATTAATATTCTTCTATTCATATTTATCAATTTTGCTCCACCAGAGATATTCCAAGCTCTTGTACAAGATAACAGAAGAATCATTGAAAATTTTGAAATTTGGAGGTTATTTACCTCAATTTTTATTCATGCCGATCCTATTCATCTTTTTTCTAATATGATTGCACTGCTTTTATTTGGTGCAACAGTTGAAATTAATCATAACATTACTCAATTTCAATATATCTTTATATATATTGCCTCAGGATTAATTGGAAGTTTTTTTTCATTATTACTGATTCCAATAGTAATTAGCTTAGATATAATTAGCTTAGGGGCATCCGGAGCTATCTTTGGATTAATAGGGGTGGCATTTATAATTGTAGCAATTGAATATCGCCCCCTCTTATTTTTAGCTCTTTTCTACCTAGGATTTTTCATTTTAACCTCATTTTCACCTGGAATAAATTACTGGGCTCACATATTTGGTTTAGTGGGAGGAATTTTGTTTGGTTATTTATTCTATATGCGTAAAAGAAAAATCCAATTCGATTATTAATTTTCTCTCGAGAATTTGCTTTCTTTCAATATTTTTTATTCCTTTTTCTTTTTCCTAGCTAATTCCATGCTGAAATCTTTAGGACAAATATCAGTAATTACACATATCTCACATTTTGGTCGAATTGGTAAACATATTTGTTGTCCAAACCTAACAAATAATCTGTTTATTTTTGACCAATACTCTTTTGGAATGGATTTCTTCAAAGCCACTTCAGTTTGAAGTGGATTTTTAGTCTTTACCCAATCCAATCTATTTGAAATTCGATGTACATGAGTATCTACAGGAATTGCTGGTATTTTAAAAGCATAAACCAAAACACAATTTGCGGTTTTGCTTCCAACACCGGGTAAATTAACTAAAGCTTCATAATCATCAGGAACAGTACTATTATAGTTATTAATTAGAACGTTTGAGACTTCTTTTATTCTTGCAGCTTTAACTTTATAAAAACCTGAAGATTTTATGAGTTGTTCAAGGACTTCAAGCTCTGCTTCAGCGATTAATTTTGGACTATTATATTTTTTAAATAATTTTTCAGTCGCGATTTTAGTATTTGTATCTCTAGTGCGTGCTGATAATATTGTTGAGATTAAGATTTTGAAAGGATCTTGCTGCTTACTAGCTAATTCATCTAAATGAGCTTCTCCTTCTAGCTGTGTTTCAACTTTCTCTAATATCTCTTTATAACTCATATTAGTTCTTTTTTTCTAATACATATAGTTTCCTTTTTACCACTTGTCCCTTTTTAGCATCTATCATATTTACCACATGTTCTTTACGAAACCTAAGTTTCTGGTGAGATTTGTTGGGAATCCTATTTAGGTCCATCATTGGGACAATTCTAAAATTATTTTTACTCGCAAGTTTTTCAATATTCACCTGCATATCATTTCCATCTACAGTACTAATGATAGGAGAAATAAAACTTATTCTAGAATTAGGTTTTAATAATTTATAAGCTTCCCTTAAAAACTCATTATATAAAGGAGTCAATTCTGTATCTATTAGTTCTTTAACCTGTGAGTAATATGGTTTTTTTGTGTAAAAAGGTCCTAATTCTGGTTCAGTACATATACCCTCAAAAAAAAAGGAATTAAAACCATTTGATATATTTCTCACATCATATTTTAAAATTCTTTGGTGAGTAAATGGTGGGATTTCTTCCTCTAGCAATTCTAATAACCAATGAATATTTCGGAGAGTATTATTTACTTTCTTATTGTCAATATCTGAGCCATAAATTTGAAAATCTTGCAATATACCAAATAAGGCAATTGTCCCATTTCCAACAAAAGGATCAAGAATTTTATATTTATCTCTATTCTCATATAGGTTTAAAAAATTTAACATGATTAATGCTAACTTAGGAGAAATTGCACTTTTAAATTCCTTAAAAGGCCTTTCTTCATCTATCTTCTTCTTAAAATTTGGATCATCTACCGTAAATGTTCGAGCGATATATAATCCTTCTTCTGTAAATGCAAAAATAATTTCTGCTCTATTTTCATTAAGAAGTTCAAATTTGATTACATGATGTGGAAAAATTGGATTTAAGTGGCCTGATTTAATATATTTTTCCGGGTATTGATAATATAAGGCTTTTATTGCTCCTTTTTGTTTAAGAATATTCATAAGTTCTTTGTTTAAAAAAGGTAAAAGATGCTTAACTAAAATTTCTGAGTAATATTTATCATCATAAAGATTAGGATAAATTGAAACTGCAAAAAACATACTTTCATAGACTTTTGGAAATATTCCCTTTTTTCCAATAATAATGTTATCAATAACAGCTAGGATTTTTTTTCTCGTTTTTTCCGCATATTGATATTTACTAATTTGAACTGGAAAAGCATCATAAATTGTATTAATATCAATGAAATCATAAATTCGGGCAATCTTCTGGCATCCCCCTAAGATAAATTGGATTTCCATGAGTTTGTTAATGTATTGTCTGTCTTGATGTAATTCTTCGAATTCCACTACTGCTACATTAGCAGAATAGTCTATAATCTTTCCTTTATTTGAGGAATATTTGAGATAGTGATCTAATTCCGCAATTGAGAGTTTCCAATTTGAACCCAAAACAAAAATAAATCTATCCATAATTAGGAAAAAAACTAATTAAATAGTAAAAGAATAGACTAAATTTCTATTTTACTGTTAACTTTTATACTTCTTTTCTAACCATTCTTTAAAAGCTATCGTGACTTTGCCCCTCCAGATGGCTTTCTTCGGGAATCCCCGTTCAAATTCAATTATGTCCTGATTTGAGTATTCTGGAATATCTTTTGCATCCTTCTCCTTAATCTCTCCTTTATCTAGATCTATAGAAATCTCATACTTCTCTCCTGTAATATCCTCTAAAGCACTCATAATATCTTCAAGATCTTCCCTCTTTCTAACTTCAACAGGTACCTTTTCCAATACTTCGTCCTCAACGATTACTTCTTTTTCGGCTTCTTTTATCTTTTTTTCATAGGCTTTTCTTTTTTTTAATCGTTCTTGCCTTAGTTTTTTAATTTCCTCAATAATCCCATTATAATTATCTTTAAAATATTTTAAACTTACATTAATTAGATCAGAAATATTATCCCATTTTTCCTGTTTAACAATATCTTCTGCCCAATAATATAAATCTAAGTTTAATTCGACGGTTACTGGTTTTCCTTCAGATTCTAAACTCCCTATTAAAAAATTCAAGATATTAGCTATTAAAATATCATTATCAAATGCAGAAAAGCCATACTCACGAGCAAGCGATGAAAAAATACTAAAATTTCCAAATCCAACAACTTTACCTTTATAATATTCTACAACAACCATTAATGGAATTTTAGGGCTATCTTCTTCAATCCAATATTCTCCATCATAACGTTTACGCCAACAGTTTAATCCCGCCTTTAATAACCAATCTATTTTAATATTCTTCTCATCTTCTACAAAATCTAAGATTTGAGTTGAACACGAGCTTGAAAACACCACTTTTTTTAAATTTTCTGTTATTACATGAGGTTTGAATGCAGTTAATATAGGTCTTTTTTGAAGATTAATATAATTCACAGAATCTTGTATCTCATCTGAGACGAACTCAAATCCAAATTTCCTAGTTAGCTCATTTAAATTAGTACTATTGGTATAATCTCCTCCCGTTGAGCTAACAATTAATAGACTTCCTCCATTTTTTACATAACTTTCGAGAGTTTTAAGCTCAATTGGCTGTAATTTTATGTTTTTTGGGGTTGAAAGAATTAATGCATTATATTTCTTCAGCTCGTTAATAGAATTAAAACCTGATTCTATTTTTCCTATCTTATATCCAGAAGTGAATAAAAATTGTGTAAATTCATTAAAACTAGATGATTCTAATGTTAAAATATTATTATGGCTATAATCTAAAGCAATAGTAGCTTTTCCATTCAACTTTTTCCAACTCATTTATTATATATTTGAATAAAAATTGGTTCACTCTTCTTATTTCTATATAAGATATATTTCTCCTATTCTATAAATAAAATTATCTAATTTTTTACATTTACAAATATATCCAAAACAGCATGGAATAAATGAGGTCCATAACTTTTTACAATTCTATGTGATATCAATTCACAATTATAACCTTCACTTAGAGCTATAACGTTAAATTCATGGAATAATACAGTAAAATCGTCTTTTTCTACCACCCCTTCATAATGAAACATTGTTCCTTTATCTTTTACTAAGGATAATGCTTCTTTTATATAATCTTTAGGTGCAGGAAAAACCCCCATGATTACTCTATCAGCTCTAATTCCCGATTCACTAAGTCTTAAAACCTCAATTTTACAATTTCCTTCTATGNNTAAATGATTAATCCTTATATTTTCGACTAAAAATTCATATGATTCATGGTTAAGCTCAATACTATAAATTTTTTTTACTTGGGAATGTTTTGCAATTGGAAGTGAAAAATATCCAATTCCTGCAAACATATCAACAATAACTTCTCCACTTTTTACGAGTGTTGCAAGATGTCTTCTTTCATTAATATTGCCTTTACTAAACATAATTTTAGTAATATCGAATTTATATATGATTTCATGCTCTTTATGTTCAACGATAGGATTGTCTACTCCTTCTATAAATTCAATCCTTTCTGGTTCTCTAAAAGCTCCCACTATTTTACCTCGGTTTACATAGATTGATCTAATTTTTGGTAATAATTCTAGGAATGCTAAGGCAATTTGCCTTTCCTTCTTGAATAATTTCTCATTCAATTTCAGGATTACTATGTTTCCCAAAGTTTGAAAACCTCGGGGAAGAAGTGAGAGTTCTTCTTCATTTAGATCATCTTTTAAGCTTTCTTTTAGTTTGTCTTTAAATTTCATGATAATTATGTCTAAAAAAGTATATAATAATTTAAAATTTGAAATATTAAAATTAATTATTTCAAAAAATAGTAGGATGACTTAAATGAGTGAAAAAGTCCCTAAAAATAAATATATTGTAGAAAAAGAACTCGAAGATGAAGAGGAAACCGAAGAAGTGGAAGAAAAAGACATTTTAGAGGCGAGTATCTTAAAAATATTATCTAAAAACAAAGTTGATTCAAAATTAACTCTCAATAAATTATTAGTAGAATCTGGAATTAAGGATTATACTCTGAAATTTAATATTTTATCAAATGAAATTTACCCAGAAATTCCAAAGATTGGAAATAGGCTTAAAAAATTACGTTTTGATAAAAAAATCAATTTTTCAATTTTAAATGGCGCACATGTTTATTTTATAAACGAAAACAAAAAGATGATTAGCTATGGAAGAACTCCAATAGATTTTAATTGGAAATCTTATGATATCCCCGAGGGGATTGAAGATATCTATTTTGTATTTAAAATACCTGGTTCTGGAATAAACATTCGGCATTTTCTTATGAGTTGCTATCCATCTGCCAAATTCCAAGGTTTTAAGATATTTGTAGAAAAAAAATTTGAAAAAACTCAACGATTCAATATTTTTAAAGATAAACTTGATGGATATTTTGATGAGGATAAGCTGATTTTACATTGCAAAACCTCAAATCAAGAAACTGATAAGGTCGTTTACAAAGTTGTTCAAATTGGAAGAACTATATTGCATGAGTTTATTAAACTTAATTTTCGATATTCAGAAATACTAAGGATCTTTTTTCCGAAAAGTTCTGATTTTTTTCCAGTTGTTTTAGTTTTTAGATCCAACAAACAAGGAATCTTCTATTCAACAAAATTTACTAATTCCCTTAGAATTATCCATGACTTTCCTGCAAATTTTGAAGGAAAAGTAGTCTATGGTAAATATTCTATGATAATAAATGGAGATAAAAACCAAGATTTTGATTTAAAAAGTTATCATGACTTTATAACAGAAGCACATGCATATCTTACCAAGGCTTTTCTCTCACTATCAATTCTAAATGATTGGGTTATCAATCCCGCTAAAGCACTAAATTATATGGAAGAGGATGAGGATCTAAGAAAATTAATTGAGGAATATCAGCAAGATATCAAAACTGATAGAATCATACAAGAACGATTTGAAGAAACATTAGAAAGAGGTGAATTTTTTAAAGAGATTACTTCAAACCTACTCCTTACATTTCTTGGTGTGTCTTTATTAACAGATTTTCCTCCCATCCAATGGACTGTTGTTGGAATTCTTATTGCGATTAATGTGTACTATTTTTATAAAAGAAGAAAAACTATTAAAAAACGAACTCAAATTTCCTAAATATTAATGATCTTAATTTTTTTTTATTTATTTTAGGTTCTTATATTCGAGTCAAGTTAAATTATTATATGATCTCAAATCAATCTTAATATATAGTTGAGATTTTAACTCAAATTTTACAAAAATATCATTTTTGAAATAAGAAAGAGATTTTAAAATGCCGAGTATAAATGATCCAGAATTTTTAGTTGATGAGAAAAAAGTTTGGTTTACATCACCAGAAGAAGGCGGTTATTGGCCTAATGGTGTGCCAAAACAATTAAAAGATGTTGAAAATGTTGATATTTTACCAATGTGGGACTATTTTCAGATGGCTGCGGACCTATATGAGACTAGGGATAGCGAAGTTTGTGTCTTTGTGTATGGACCATATATAGAGAGAGTAAAATTAAGCAAATTGTTTGATTATGCAAAGCGATTTGGAACATTTCTTTATGAAAAACTAGGAATAAGAAAAGGCGATGTGGTTGCTGTCGATTTACCCAACTCCATCAATTTTGTGGTTGCTTATATGGGATGTCAATATATTGGAGCAATAACGCAAGGTATTAATCCAACTTACCGACCAATGGAACTTTTGCACTCTTTAAATATGACAAAAGCCAAGGTTTTTGTATTAATGGATATGCTTTATATCCTTACAAAAGATGTTCTACCTAAAACTGATGTAAAATTTGTAGTTCCTTCAAATTTTGTAGATTTTATGACTGCAGACGAGGCTACAATCGAAAAATTAGGAATTCCAAATGCAAAAGATAAAATACCTGATGAAACTGAGGATTATAAAGTATTTTGGATGGATAAAATTATAAAAGAAACAGAGCCAGAAGAAATTGAAACAAACATAGACCCCTGGACAGATCCAGCAATATATCTTATGACTGGTGGAACGACGGGTTTACCTAAAGTTGCAATGCTCTCTCATGCAAATCTAAGTGCTAATTTAAATATGGCTAAAGATTGGACTAGACTCTCTCCGGGGATGGTAACTATTGGCTCAATTCCCTTTTTCCATAGTTTTGGTATGACTTGTGTCATGAATGCGGCACTTGGTTTGGGAATGGTTATGCTATTGTTCCCAAAACCCCCCTCAGACGACATTCTATGTGAAGCAATAAATAAAATTGATGCTCCTGAGGGAATAATGTATACTGGGGTAGAAATGTTATTTAAAAGGTTAACAGATTTTGTACAAGATATGGGTGTAGAAAATTTTAAACAGAAGTATGATTTTTGGAAAAAATTGAAGTATGCTACTCAAGGAGCAGGGCCTTTACACGATTATGTGAGAGTGCCCTTTGAAGAGATCTTTTGCCCTATACGTTCTGGTTATGGATTGACTGAAACCTCTCCTATGCAGAGTATTGCCCCCTTTTGGGGACCTACCAAAACTGGTAAACTAGGATTACCTATTCCTGGTGCAGATTGGGCTATATTTGATTCAGAGAATTTCGATGCAGGACCTTTATGTGACGGAACTAAAGATAGAGGAGGTTTTGGAATCGAGAATACTGGAGAAATATGTTGTGCAGGTCCTCATATAATGCTAGGATATTTAGGAAAACAAAAAGAACAAGAAGATAATTTGAAATATTGGGGTGGAAAACGCTGGTTACTGACCGGTGATATTGGTTTTATGGATGAGCATGGATGGGTTGAGATCCGAGATCGTAAAAAATCTTTAATTAAAGTATCTGGCCATTCAGTCTTTCCAAAAGAAGTAGAAGAATTATTAGGTCATCATGAAAAGGTTGACGAGGTTGCTGTTGCAGGTATTCCTGATGAACATACTGGTGAAGCTGTGAAAGCATGGGTTACGTTGAAGAAAGGATTTAAAGCTGATCGTGATATAACTAGTGAGCAATTAAAAGAGTGGGCCAGAGAAAATATGGCCAAATGGAAAAGCCCAAAATATGTAGAATTTGTTCGAAAAATGCCAGTTAGCATGACTGGTAAAGTTCAGAGACGGGAACTCCAAGAAAAAGACTTAGGTAAAATTGAACAAGGAAAGTCAATTAAAGGATAAAAAGACATATAATTTTTTATTTAAATTTTTATTTTTTAAAACTATTTAAAAACTTTTTTTCTGATGCGATAATAAGAAATCTATAATAATATTCTTCTTAGCGTGTTTCTTGTATTTTGCGGATATCACTCTCATCTTTTAATTTGGGATATATTTATATTTATAGACTTTCATGTGATGCATACGATTTTTTTATTATTTTTAACCTAGGTGGGGTATAATTTATGCAAGTACAATCTAGATATATTGGTATAGCTTGTCCAAGTTGTGGTGCAGAAAAAACCATTAATATTCCAGAAACTCTATTTACAGAAAAGAAATTTGGTCATGTAAAAATCCAAGTCCCAAAAGGGGCAGTATGTCAAGAACATGTATTTGTTGTATTATTGGATATTAAAGGAAGAATTCTTGGTTATCAAACCGTCGATTTATCAGTATCAACCCCGGATGCTGCAAGATCAAAAGAAGAAGCTCAAGCTGAAGTAGATGAATCATTAGGTTTAATGAAATTCATTAAACTGCTTGGATTTAGATGTTTAGCAGGATTAATTCATGCAAAACTTTTCAATTACCAACCTTATGTCATAATAAAAAAAGATGTTCAAATGGATATGGACGAAGTGAACTTTTTTCTTGATGACGTTGTTCCAGAAATGTTTAGAAATCATAAAGCTTTAAAACACATCGAATATAATGATTATGTTTTTCCTACAGCAACTTATTTCTATGCATTGGTTAAAAATCAAAGAAAAGCGGCTTTCCTTATGAATCTCCATAAACATATAATACAAATGCCTTGGCAAACTGGTTTAGATCTTGAAAAGGGTTTTATTGCGACTGCTTTAAAGAACAAAGATCCTATTGAACAGCTAAAATATTTGTCATTTTATATAACTAAGTTTTTGGAAGATGTTGATAAAACTAAAATCATCATAGAGCCAATGAAAAAGATCTCTAAAAAGGATCTCGTTAAGAAACTAAAAGAAATTGCTATTACATCAACTGTTACTAAGGAATATGTCACTAGCATAAAAGAATTTATTCATAGACGAGACTCTCGTGATATAGCTAAGAAGATTCATGATTAAAAAAAGAGATTAGAAAAAGGGTATAAAAAAGATCATCTATTCAAATTTCTGTAAGTCTTTCCCATAATCTTATAGATGTTTAAATATTCTTTGAAGAGCTTGTCATAAATCCCACGATTTTCTGGATTAGGTGTAAATATATTAGAAATCTCACAGCATCTTTGAATCTCATCCCATTTAAGGTATCCTAAACCCACTGAAGCAATAAACGCAGCGCCTCGAGCATTTGCTTGAATAGGATCTATAACTTGCTTTATTTTTCGATCTAATACATCAGCAAATATTTGGCACCAAACATTACTTTGAGCTCCTCCTCCAATTATATTAATTTCCGGAATTACAATGTCCTTTTTACTCATACCTGGAGTAGATTTTATTTTATTTTTTTGTATGAATTTCTCTACATAAATAAACAACCATTTTATGTTGTATGCAACGCCCTCAAATATCGCTCTAATTAAATGTTCTCGCGACATTTCTAATGAAAGATTATATAACCCTCCTCTAATTGTTGAATCATCTACAGGTGCTCTCTCACCAATCAACCAAGGTGCAAAAATAAGGTTATTTGCTCCCGCAGGAACAGTCTCTACAATCTTATCAAAGATCTTATAGACATCAGGAACAGCTTCTTCTTTTAAAAGCTCATCTTTATGATACAGAATTTTATCTCTAAGAAATGATAATGCTCCTCCCGCTATTTCCTGCTCATTAGCTAAAATATATCTACCTGGAATTGCTGAAGGTAAACTGGCCATATTATGAAATATATCAACCTTTTTGAATGGAATATGACATCCAATCCAATCAGAAGTACCTATATAGATATGAGTTTCATAGTCAAGAACTGCTCCAGAACCAATGTTAGCTGTAGCAACATCAGGTGCCCCCATAACCACTTTAGTCCCTCTATTCAATCCAATTTCATCTGCTACTTCATCCTTAATTGGTCCTAAGATGTCTGTTGCATTTTTTAAATCTGATGGAAATTTCTCAATATCAACTTTAAACATCTTTGTGAGTTTTTTTGATAATTTTGGATTATATAAATCTCTAATATCAGTAATCCAGTGAAGTGCTATTGATGCTATTGAAGCAGCGAATTTGCCAGTCAATTTAAGGTTAACATAATCTTGTGGTTCTAAGAACATGTAAGTATTATTATATATATCGGGAAACTCGTTTTTTAAGACTAAAATATGAGAAATTGGGTCTTTTCCATGAAACCCAGGACCACCACTAGTTCTTTTTAACAATTTTAACATTTTAAGTATATTATACCCAGATACTTTTAGTAAACCTTTGTTAAAATCTTCAATATATTTCGCTCCTCGAGTGTCCATCCATATAATTGAATTCATTAAATGATTTCCATCCTTATCGAGTGCTACTGTTCCACTCCATTGACTTGTATTACATACTCCCACAATATCATCAACAGAAACTTTTCCATTATCAATTACTTTTTGAGAAGTTTTAAGAATGGCATTCCACCATTCATCTGGATCTTGTTCTACAGCTCCGCCTTTTTGTGCATATAAAGCTACTTCTTGAAATGCCCAATCGATAACTTCTCCATCTGCTGATACAATTGCTGTCTTTGGACCACCAGTCCCATGATCTATTGCCAGAATATATTTTCTTTGTGTATTTGACATATTTTATATTAATGTTGTTAAACTAAATAAAGATTTTCTGCAAAAAAATCTAAAAAAATTGATTTAAAATTCAATTAGGATACCAATCCTACCTGATTACAATGCTTTTAGAACTGACTAATTTGGATAAGATTATATACTCAAAATTTCTATATAATTTCTTAGGTATATAGGTATAATTAGGATCATTAATCTTAAAAAATGCTGAATTTAGCAGTCTTCTTAAGAAAAACGTTAAGAAAAAATGTAATTATATTCCTCATTTTAATCCCAATCTCATCAAGTTGGGTTCTCCTAACTACATTTAATTCTTTACCATATACTCTAAAAACTCGTGATTTTAACCTAAAACCAATTTCTGCCGATATAAGGAATACTACACAATGGCTTAAAAATCCAGCTTTTGATTCTGGTCCAGAACATTGGGATCCAGTTTTTAAAGGTGACCTCTCAGATGTAAATGCAACTATTCATTCTGGGCAAGCTCATTATGATATTTTAGGTGATAAAATGACTTTCTCCTTGATTGCAGATCCTCCTCTTGCTTTAGATTGGGTAGAAAAGGATAATCCTAGTTTTCCAAATCG
>JABAHP010001115.1_pt1 | contig 22832 bp, 44 predicted proteins | sample 7062081 | NCBI WGS metagenome assembly JABAHP01 (sample SAMN14534357, study PRJNA622989) | marine sediment metagenome | biome: marine biome [ENVO:00000428]; feature: marine pelagic biome [ENVO:01000023]; material: deep marine sediment [ENVO:00002113] | place: India: Gulf of Kutch | collected...
GTGGCGTCCCGCGGCTCCGCGTTCACGTCATCGGGAGGAAGGGCTGGTACTCCCTCGACCCAAGCCACGGCGGGACCGCGTCGAACGAACCGCGGACGGCGGTGGCCAAAGAGTAAGATGTTACACCCTGCTCGAGAAACGAATCACAAAGACGATGATCAGGCAAGGCCGTGCTGAATATCCCGAAGCTATGTACCTACGGCCGCCGGCGACCCGGGGCGAGTGCGCCGACGTCCCGCGGCCGTGTCCCTGGGTCGGGTGTCGGTATCATCTCTACCTCGACATCACCGAGGTCGGGTCGATCAAGTTCAACTTCCCGCACCTCGAGCCGCACGAGCTGGAAGACTCGTGCGCGCTCGACGCGGCCGAGGAGATGGGCTGCATTCTCGAGGAGGTCGCCGCGATGATGAACCTGACCCGCGAGCGCGTGCGCCAGATAGAAGACGCCGCGAAGGCGAAGCTACAGACCGACGCGCCGTCGGAATACAAGGAGCACTTCGATGAGTAGACGACGAATCCGGAAGGGCCCCCGCAAGAAGAAAGACCGACAGATCGACACGTCGCCCGGTCGTGAGATGCGGGGGTTGCTCGAACTGAAGAAAGCGCACGCGCGGAAGGTCGAGACCGAGCAGGTCGAAGGACGGATCGATCTCGCCCGGCGGCACGACTACCGCTACGTCGCCGCGCTGGCGGACGAGCTGGGCATGAGCACCGGGCGGCTGAACCGGATCATCGACCGCCTCGTGAACAAGCAGCGCCGCGTCGAGCAGAAACGCCAGCGCGTTGCAGAGGGCCGACAATGAGCGCATCCCACAACGAGATCCGCAACTTCATCCATGAGCATCTCCGGTTTCCCTTTGCGATGATCGGCGACGAGAAAAGCACGCCGATCGTCTGGGGCCTCGCGGCCTACATGGTCGAGGAGCGGAAGCGCCTGCGCCAGCTCGGCTGGATCGTCATCGTCGGGTTTGTCGCTCTGTTCGGTCTTACTGTGCTCGAGCTACTCCGATGAAAGAGTACGACCCCGACAAGGTGTCGATCACGCTCGGCGACGGGACCGAGCTAGCGAATGGTCAGTGCGTCGAGATGCCGAAGAAGCTCGAGGGCCCGAAGCTGTCGATCACAGGCCGCCGCGATCGCTGGCTGTGTTTCAAGGACAAAACGATCTCGAAGCTTTGGCTGCGTGTCGGCGACCGTGTCGAGATCAACAACGCAGGAGCCGAAGACCCGCATCGCCTGACCGGACTTTGGGAAGTGGTCGATGTTCATGCGATAGACGACGACACCGACAAAATCGACCTGCTCCGGGTGGTTCAGTGAAATCCTTCGAAAAGGCATATCAGAAATTGAAGGAGATGCACGAGAGCCGATTCCAGATCTGCCCGCTCTGCGAAGGTGGCCGGGTGAAGCAGTTCTTCGATCGCCTGTTTCGACGCATCCCCCGGATGACTCTATTGATCCAAAAAGAGAACTTCTCCGGTTATCTCTGCAAGCGCTGCGGTCTCAACCTGGCGGTCTGGGAGTTCGGGAACATCCCGCTCTATCCCTATCAACTGGCTTTGGCGAAGAACCCAGATCCAGACGAGGCGATGAAGAACTGCGTCGCGGCTCTTGAATGGTTCTTGGAACAACAGAGCAAGCTGGACGGGATGCAGGTCTTCGATGTCTGAGCTTCTGCAGACCCTGATGGAGCGCGCCGGGATCACGAAGCTCCCGCCGAAGGTCAAGAACGACCTTGGGTTCAAGGGCTTCGTCTCGCGCTCGGCCGACTTCATCCGGATTTCGGCCCTACCGCGGCGGGACTGGACCGCGGACCCGGAGCACGTCGCCGGCGTCATCGACCTGCTCACCGCGGAGCTGAAGACCCCCGCCGGCGAGATGACGCTGCAGCCCGTGCAGGCCATGTTCTTGCACGACCTCATCATCTACGGCGGCGCCTTCGGGCCCATCGGCGTCGGCCGCGGGAAGACGCTCGCCAGCCTGCTCGCGGCGGTGGTCTCGGGAGCGAAGCGGCCGATCCTGTTCGTGCCGGCGGCGCTCCGGGACAAGACCATCAACATCGACGTGCCCGAGCTTCGCCAGCACTGGCGCTTGAACTACGACCTCCGGGTCGTCAGCTACACCGCGCTGTCGCAGGCGAAGAACGCCGACATGCTCGAGGACCTTCGGCCCGACCTCGTGATCCTCGACGAGTGCCATGAGGTGAAGAACACGAAAGCCGGGCGCACCCGCCGGCTCGTGCGCTACTTCAACGAGCACCCCGAGGCCCGATGCGCGGCGATGTCCGGGACCATCTCGAACCGGTCGCTCAAGGATTTCGCCCATATCATCGAGTGGACACATCGCCGGCGGTCGCCGTTGCCGCTGAAGTGGCCGGAGCTTTCCGACTGGGCCGACGCCGTCGACGAGCTGAAGGAACCCGAGCAGCGCATGGCGCCCGGCGTCCTGATGGAGTTCTGCAGAGAAGGCGAGAACGTGCGCCAGGGCTTCCGCCGGCGCCTGGTCGAGACCCCGGGGGTGGTCGCCACGGCCGACGACGAGCTGGGCACCTCGTTGCGTGTGGCGCCTCTGGAAGGCGTCCGCATCCCGCCGCGTATCTGGAACATGCTCGAGGAGATGCGCGAGACCTGGATGACGCCGAACGGCGACATCATCACCGAGGCGGTCGACCTCTGGCGCCATCTCCGGGAGCTGGCGCTGGGCTTCTGGTACCGGTGGGAACCCGAGCCCCCGAAGGACTGGCTCGACGCCCGGCGCGAGTGGAAGCGCTACGTCCGCGAGACGCTGAAGCACAACCGCCGGAACCTCGACACGGAGCTCCAGGTCTGGAACGAATGCGCGTGGTACGAGAAGACCCGCAATGAGGTGATCGCCGCCTGGGCCGACTGGCGCGACATCCGCGACACGTTCAAGATCAACTCCGTCGCCGAGTGGGTCGACGACTTCGCGCTGGAGTACGCGGCCGACTGGCTGGTCGATGGCGGCGGCATCGTCTGGACCGAGCACCGCGCCTTCGGTCATCGTCTCGACGACCTCACCGGACGTCCCTACTTCGGCGCCGGCAACTCGGCGATCCTCACGACCGACGCGCCGGGCATCATCGCGAGCATCGCCGCGCACGGCCAGGGCAAGAACCTGCAGAGATACGCGCGGAACCTGATCACCTCGCCGCCGTCGTCGGGGCAGACCTGGGAGCAGCTCCTCGGCCGCACGCACCGCCAGGGCCAGGAAGCCGACGAGGTCTCGGCCGATGTGTTCCTCTACACCGACGAGCAGCAGGCCTCCTTCGAGCAGGCCCGCGCCGACGCGCGCTACCTCGAGGACACCTACGGCAACCGGCAGAAACTCAACTACGCGGATGTGGTGATCTGATGGGTCTCTACCTTCGACCATGCACGATCAAGCGTGCCCAGAAGTGGATAAAAGAGATACACCGCAAGCTCCCGAACATGACCGGCGCGATGTGGGCCGTGCGCGTTCTTCGCGATGATGAGACCGTCGGTGTCGCGGCCGTCGGGAACCCGGCGCGGCTCCTCGCCGAGCAGGGAGTTCTTGCCGTTCTTCGGGTCGCCGTTCGCGAAGGTGAGCCGAACGCCTGCTCGATGTTGTACGGCGCATGCTCGCGAGCAGCTCGTGCGATGGGAGCGACAGACCTTGTGACGTACACCCATCTCAACGAGCCCGGCACGAGCTTGAAGGCGTCAGGGTGGATCGATGCTGGCGAGACTCGCGGCGGCGAGTGGGATCGCCCGTCGCGACCGCGACAGGCCGCTCTGTTTCCAGAACGCAAACGAAGGTGGCTCGCGCCCTGGGGAGCGCGTGCGAAGGAGATCGATTAGTGAAGGCGATCACGCTCCACCGACCCTGGGATCAGGCCATCCTTCACGGAACAAAGCGGATCGAGAACCGGTCGTGGAAGCTGCCGTCCTGGTTGATAGGTCAGCCGGTCGCATTGCACGCCGGGAAGAAGTACGACCACGATGGAGCAGCCTCGATGTCCGCTCGGGGGTTCAGTCCCCCCCTTTCTATCTCGTCACCAACCGGCATCGTCGGTGTTGTCGAGTTCGGGCAATCGATCGGTCCGCGAGATCCGGAAGCTGCCGATCCCTGGTTCGTCGGTCCGGTGGGCTGGCACATCCGCGACGTGCTCGCGCTTCCTTCGCCGATCCCCTGTCGCGGCGCCCAGGGACTCTGGAACGTTCCGCCCGGCATCGTCGATGCCATCATTCAACAAGTGAAGGAGAACGATCATGGATGAGATCGGAATCTACTACGAGGAGATAGCACGCGAGACCGCCGCCGCATGGTTGCTGGTCCTCGATAGCGCCGACCCTCTCGACCCCCAGACCGAATGGTTCCCGAAGTCTCAGTGCCGGCTCGAAGAAGAGAACGACGGATCGGGGCACGTCGTCATGCCGGATTGGCTCGCCTATGAGAAGGGGCTCGCCTGATGAGACTAGAAGACATCGCATGGCGCGTTCAGAACCAGATGGCCGACCACCTCGAGAAACAGCTGGAAGCCGAGCTACTAACCGAGGACTCGATGGCCGATGCCTTCTTTGCCGGCATGGTCATCGAGCGCCACATCAACAACGAGTTCTTCGACACGCGGATCACCTTCACCCAAACGATCGAATTTTTCTTTGATAACGGGCCCTGGTCCGAGGAAGACGGCCTGTACCAAAAGGAGATCGGATGAACTACGAAGAACGCATCATGCAGAAGGCGCTCGAGCTGCAGCGCACGCTGCCGCACGACATCGCGGCGACCCTGAAGATCACGACGAAGCCGGGCCAGCCCATCACCGCGGCCGATCACATGGAGGCCCACTCGAAGGTGGTCGTTCAGTACCTCGCCGCGGAGATGGTCTACACCGAGAAGCTGAAGGCGAGGATCGACGAACTCGAGGAGCGGCTCGATGCGCTCGCCGGACCTCGGGATCTTGTTACTTGACACACTGGGCCAAGCCGTAGTACCTATCGAGACGCGCCGCAATCAAGCGGCCGGAACGTGAACCGCCGGAAGGCGAGAACAAGAAGGAGAACGAGAAAATGAACGACATCTTCGGAAACAACAACCAGGGACAGACCCAGCAACCCGCCCAGGGCCAGGGCTACAACGACGCGCCCGCGAACCAGGACGACCCGTTCGACCGCATCGGCGGGGCGAACGTGTCAAAGGGCGGGGTCTACCCGCTGCCGGGTGTCTACCCGGTGGTCCAGGTCGACAAGCTCGTGATGAAGAAGAACCGGAACAACGAGGACATCTTCATCGCGGAGCTGGACATCCTGCAGAGCAACGTCCCCGAGCGCGTGGCGGGGTCGTCGATGTCCTGGATCTGCAACCTCACGAAGCACAAGGACATGGCGCCCGGGAATGTGCGCGGGTTCATCGCCGCGCTCATGAACGTCGCCACCGAGCAGGTCGGGTCGAACGAGGCGCGGATCGCGTGCGGCCCCGGCAACCCGTGCCACGGTCGGCTGGTCCGGCTCGAAGCCGTGAACATCAAGACGAAGAACACCGGGAACGATTTCACCAAGTGCAACTGGCAGCCCATCGCCGATGACGGCCAGGCCCAGGCCGCCGAGCTTCGCGCCGCGGCCGGCTTCCCGCCGTTCTAGTTTCCCTCCTCGGGGAAGACCCAGGCGCGTAGAGGTCAGCGCCCGAGCCCGGTGGGATGCCGGGCAATTTCCAATAGAACAAGGAGGCCATGCGATGCGCGCGACACCCGACGAGCTTCGAGCACTGTACCCAGAACCGACAATAATCGCGACACCAGCCGAGCTGGTCGCCCATCTGATACCAGCAATCCAGATGGTGCGAGACGCGACGCCGATCGGCACGCGGATCGACCTGACGACCGGCGTCCGCGAGCCCGGTGTTCAGGAAGTCGCCATCAACTTCCGCCGGCCGTCGAAGTGGTGGAAGCGATGGTGCGCGGCGATCGCCCGGTTCTTTTCGAAACTGTCCGACGAACCCATCGAAGGAGGTCCGCGATGAACGAGAAGCGAGAGTTCCCCCGACGAGACCGAAACCGCGAGCCCGAGAAGGGCGAGATCTTCATCCGCTGGAAGGTCGTGCACCGTGTCCTGCAGTCGGAGATCGCGACCCACCTCGGCGATAGCGAGGGCGAGATCTTCCTGGCGCTCGCGGCGGCGCTCAAGAAGCTCGGGAACGATGCCGAGATCGACGACGAGAAGCTGGGCGCCTGGTTCGTCGCCTACCTCCGGAACGACACCGCGGCGTTGAAGATGCTGCTCGAGCCCGTGGAAGGAGCGAAGGCATGAGCGACATCGTCTGGACCTACTACGCGACCGTCGCGCGCATCGTCGACGCCGACACCTTCGACCTCGTGATCGACCTCGGGTTCGGCGTGTCGATCAAGGAGCGCATCCGGCTCGCCGGCGTCGACGCCTGGGAGACACGCGGCGAAGAACGGCCGGAGGGACTCGCGGCGAAGGCGTTCGTCGAGGAGGTCATGCCCGTTGGATCGGTCGTCATGATCCGGACCGACAAGGACCGCGGGAAGTACGGCCGCTACATCGCCGAGGTCTGGTACGGCGAAACCTTCTACATCAACCTCGGGCTGCGTTTGCTCAAGGAAGGGCACGCGACGGTGTATGAATGAGCCGCCAGCCCATCGCCTTCGACACCGAGACCCACCTCTTTGGCCTGGGCAACATGGCGCCGAAGGTGGTCTGCCTCACCTGGCGCGCGACCGATTTCCCGCAGCTCATCGTCGATGACGACGCGATCGAAGGTTGGATAGCTCGCGCGCTCGACAAGGCCATCGCCGGCGACGCCGTGCTCGTCGGGTGCTTCACGGCCTACGACTTCGCCTGCATCATCCGGACGTGGCCGGCGCTGCTCCCTCGCGTCTTCCGGGCCTACGAGACCGGCGGCGTGTCGTGCGTCGCTATCCGCGAGCGTCTGCTCAACATCGCCTCCGACGAGTTCCACTACCACACCGACCGCGAGGGCTACCGCAAGCCGACGGACTACCATCTCGCCGATCTCGTGTGGCGCTACCTCGGCCGGAAGCTCGAGAAGGGCGAGGACACCTGGCGGCTCCGGTATGGTGAACTGGACGGCGTACCGCTCGAGCAGTGGCCCGCGCCGGCGAAGGACTACGCGCTCGGCGACTCGGACACGACCTTCGAGGTGTACCGCGCCCAGACCGCCCGCGCCCGGCAGATCGGCTACCAGATGCCGACCGAGGCCGCCGAGGTGCGCGCGGACTTCGCGCTGCACCTCATGTCGTGCTGGGGCGTCCGTACCGACCGCGAGCACGTCGAGCGGATGTGGTCCGACACGGTCGGACGGATGCAAGAGATCGCCGAGGAGATCGCAACCTCGGGGCTCTGCGAGTACAAGCGACCGGAGCCCCGGCTGTTCGAGACTTCTGGACGTCTGGAAGTCCCGGCGCTGAAGAAGAAGATGAAGCCGATGCGCGCGGCCATCGAGGAACACTGGCCCGGCCCCGGCGAGGTGCCGCGCACGCCAAAGGGCGCCATCAAGACCGGCGCCGAGGTGATCGCCGCGTGTAAGTTCGAGCCGCTGATCAAGCTCGCCCGGTTCGAAGGACATCGGAAGGTGGCGAACACCTACCTATCGAAGTTCTTCAACCCGGTTCTTCATGCTCGGTATCTCGCGATCGGCGCGAACTCCGACCGGACCTCGTGCCGCGAACCCAATCTCCAGAACCAACCCCGAGCGGTCGGTGTCCGTGAATCCTTCGTGTCGCGTCCGGGCTCTGTATTTCTCGCGTGCGATTTCGACGTTCAAGAGATGCGGACCTGGGCGCAGTCGTGCCTCGACATCTGCGGCCGGTCGAAGCTGGCCGAGCGCTTTCAGGCCGATCCTCGGTATGATCCTCATCTCGAATTTGCCGCGGCGCTTGCCGGCATCTCGTTCCCCGAGGCTCAGGACCTCTACGCGAACGAGGACAAGCGGATCAAGAAGCTCCGACAGCAGGCGAAGATCTCGAACTTCGGGAAGCCGGGCGGCCTCGGCGATGCGACCTTCGTCGACTATGCAAAGAACTGGGGGGTCGACATCACGCTTGAGCGATCGCGCCAGCTCGGCCAAAGCTGGAAGAATCAATGGCCCGAGCATAGCCCCTACTTCGCGCACGTCTCGGCGCTGGTCGGGTCGGCGAGCTACGGCCGCCAGGTGATCCCGCAGTCCGGGTTCGTCCGCCAGGGGGTCGGATACACCGACGCCTGCAACGGCTACTTCCAGACCCTCGCCGCGCACGCATCGAAGGCCGCGCTCTGGGCGGTGGTCTGGCGCTGCTACACCGCCTGCAACGGGTCGTACCTCTACGGCTCCCGGCCGGCGTTCTTCATCCACGACGAGATCATTCTCGAGACTCCCGAGGAGGCCGGGCACGAAGCCGCCCAGGAACTCGAGCAGGTGATGGCGCACGAGATGATGAAGTGGACACCCCAGGTCCCGGCGACCGCGTCGGCGACGTTGATGAAGCGCTGGTCGAAGTCGGCCCAGCGCGTCGAGCAGGACGGCCGGTTGGTCGCCTGGGAAGGAGGATCGGATGGACAATGACACCCGGACCGGCATGGAATGCGTGCTTCATGATATACGATACGAACGGCACCGCCAGCATGAGAAATGGGGAGGCCCGAGGCATGATGATAAGCACGGAAGTCACGACTGGATCGCCTACATCATGAGGCACGCAGGACGCGCGGTGATGTGGCCGTTCGATGCTAGTCAATTCCGCAAACAAATGGTCCGTGTCGCAGCCCTCGCCGTTGCCGCTGTCGAATGGACTGATCGCGGCGGCTTCTCGAACTTGTTCGCGGAGGAAGACGATGACCGACAAGAATAAGATCACGATCCCCATCAGCGACAACAGCTTCCTCGTGTACCGTGTGACGAACATGAGCAAAGCGGTCCTGCTGGTGAAGAAGACCCCGCCGAAACCCGGCGCCTACTTCAGTGACCACGAGACCGAGCAGGCCCTCATCGCGACGACACCGGCGGGATGCCAGGCAATCGGCGAAGCGCTGATCGAGATGGGGAAGAAGATACGCGCCGAGGCCGCGCGATGAAGACGACAATGGGCGTCGACCCAGGCAAGGACACGGGCTGGGCCGTGTTCGTTGACGGCATCCTTTACGCGGCCGGCCTTTCGTTCGGACCCTTCGATGAGATAGCCGAAGACGTCGCGCTGGAAATGCGCCGGGTCCTTCGTCTTCGCGCCACCCGGGGAATCGGTCCTATCGAGTCGGTGATCGAGGTGCCCCAGGTCTATCCGCAACGCAGATGGAAGGGCGACCCGAACGACCTGATCGGCGTCGCGCTGATCGCGGGTGCGGTAGGGCACGCGCTGGCCGACTCCGGCAACGTCGAATTCGTGAAGCCGCACGAGTGGAAGGGTAACGCGCCGAAGAAGGTCGGAGTCGGCCAGACCCTCGGATGCCTGACCGACGACGAACGCCGCATCCTCGACGACTCCGGTGTCATCAACTCGAAGAAGCACAACATGATCGACGCCGTCGGGCTCGGTCTCTGGAAGCTCGGAAGGAGGTAGCTCATGTCCCCGTCTCCCGTAGTGGACGAAGAAAAGATCGCGAAGCTCATCAAGGCCCTGAAAAAACCGGTCGAGGTCGGCGACCTGGTCGACCGGCTCGGCGTGTCGAAGAAGACGGTGTACCGGTATCTCGACCTGCTCGAGGAGCGCGGGTTCATCATCGAGCACTCGGGCCGCACGCGCCCGGTGACCTACCAGATCAAGAACCGCCTCCCGGCCCCGTCGGATAGTTGACACAGTGGGACAAGCTATGAGACCTTCGAAGGAACCGAGGAGGTGACCCGATGATTTTCTACGAGTGCCCCGGATGCGGACACGGAAACCGCGAGGGCGGCGACTGCCCGATGTGCGGCGCGCGGATGAAAGCCGCCGATGATGAACAGTTCGACCACCATCCCGACCCCGAGCCCGAGTACGACGGGCTTGACTTCGACGACGGCTACTATGGCGAAGATTGAAGACCGCGAATGGCTCATCGACAAGGAGATCGGCATCCCCTTCTCCAAGTATCTCGAGCGCATAAAGAGCCGCTGTCCGTGCGGCGCGGAGCTGGTCGAGTCGAAGAACCCAGGGATCGATCTGGTTTGCCCGAACGCTTCCAAGGTTCCCGGCGCGCACTCGTTCACCCTGAAGAACACGGTGAACACGATCGAGCTGCAGGGGCCGATCAACTTGGACGACGACCCGCGGTGCGCGTGCGGCGCCGAACACGGTCTGCACCATCCGAGTTGCGAGCACTTCGAAGACACGTTCGATGAAGGAGGCGACGATGGCGAAGATTAAAATCGGGCTCGTCGTCTTCTCCGAGCGCGTCGTCACATCGATGTTCGAGAACTACCGCTTCGCCGAGTTCGTCGGCAAGTGCATCCACCGCCACCTGAACGGCGACACCGGGCGCGTGAAGCTCGCCGCCTGGCAGACCGAGATCGCCGACAAGGAAGGAACGCGCCGGTCGTCGTACGTCGACTACCCGACCGGCCCCGAGGTCCGGGTATTGACCGAGCCGGACAGAAACCAAATGCCGAGAACGTCGGTCGTCTTCGTCGACGAAGGCGGCTGCATCTAACCCGAGGAGGAAGATGATGCATTACCATTGCGAGATTTGGACAAAGGATGAACCGCCGGACATCCGCGACTTCGTCGACAAGGTCATGGAACCTTTCAACGAACACAGATCGGAAGAAGGGTTCTGGGATTTCTGGAGCATCGGCGGTCGTTTTTCATGCGCTCACAAACCGGACGCCGTTCACCAATGGAAAGGAGATCAAGCCCACCATTGCATGCTGGTCGACGAGGCACCGGTAGATCTGGAAGCGTGGACCGTCATCTTGGTTCTCGACGAAGTTGTTGTTATCCACACCGAATTCTACGACGGCAACCAGTGGAGAAAACACCCCCTCGGCCAGAAGGTCCTCGATCATCTGAAAGACCATGGCGTCAAAGGGGGCTATCTTATAACAGTGGACTACCACGGCTAACCCGAGGAGGAACCCATGATCGAGATCACCAAAGCGACCGAGGCCGCGGCCCCGGAGATCGAAGAAGGACAGGCGATCGAGGTGGCGTGCAAGGACGTCGCCATCGAGTCGAACGACGCGATGAAGAACGGCGTCGGCGTGCTCGCCGAGATCAAGACGAAGTACAAAGAGGTCGACGCGAAGCGCCGGTCGTTCATCGACCCCCTGGGCGAAGTCATCGACAAGATCAACGCCGAGTTCTCGCCGGCGCTCGATGCGCTGGCGGGTGCCGAGAAGGTGCTGAAGAAGAAGGTCGCCGGGTTCGTCGAGAGCCGGCACGCCGAACGCGACGCGCTGATCGCCGAGGTCCAGAACCAGGATGCCCAGGCCGACCGGGTCGCGCTGATCGAACGCGCCGAAGCGAAGATCCCGCCGAAGGTCTCGGGCTTGTCCGTGCGAGAGCTGTGGGGCGGCAAGGTCATCGACAAGGAAGCGCTGGTCCGCTGGGCTATCGAGAACGACCGGATCGATCTTCTGAAGGTCGACGAACCGATGCTGAAGCAGATGACGAAGTCCGCCGGCCGCGACCCCGGGATCCCCGGCTGGGTCGCCGAGTGCAAGCGATCGGTCGCCATCACTCCCGGCAAGGTCAAGCCCTCCTAGCTGTGCAAAGTTTGCTCACCCGTGACCGAGATGTCGCGGTTGTTCTAGACCGCCGAAACCCTTAAAGAAAGTCGCGCAAGTTAAGCATTCTATGGGGTGTTTTAAGTGTTCTCATTGTGCAAACTTTGCTGACCCCTGCGAACCCGGCGGTGCGTAACTAGCGGTAATCATTACCGGTCCCCCTCGAGTCGGCTTTGTGCAAAGTTGGCACATTCTGTGCACTATCTTAGGGCATGAACGCGACGCACACCGAGGAGGGCAGCATGTCAAAGAGATTCGAAACCGTCACCGTGACCTTCACCAAGAACCGCACCCGGAAGACCGTGACGATGCCCGGCCGCGCGTACTCCACGAACACCAGCACCCAGATCTATCTCGAAGGACCCCGGGGTGCTTCCTACTGCCTGCAGATCTGGGACAGCGGCGCGTGGCGCGTGTACTCGATGCGCGGCGCGATGACCGACATCGCCTGGGGTCCGGCGGTGCTTTCGCAGGTCACGATCACGAGCCGCAAGCCCACGGCCGAAGAAATCGAAGCCGGCGCGACCGAGCGCCTTTAAACAACCGAGGAGGAAGACAATGACAACCAACCCCGCAACCATCGAACTCAGCCCCGTCGAGGCCGACGTCCTCGCGGAGCTGCGGACCGCGGCCGACCGAAAACGGACGATGACCACCGACGGCATCGAGGAGATCGCCACCCGGCTCATCAACCTCGAGCTCGCCGGTTTCAACGGCGCGGACCGCATCTACATCACCGAGGCCGGGCGCCAGTGGCTCGACCTGTCCGAGCACGCCGACCACGTCGACGAGAAGCCGGCCGGGCTCAACTGGCGGATGTACGAACAGGACCCCCGCATACACATCGAAGATAGCAACCGGTTCCAGATCAACAGAACCGAGTCTCACGAGTACCAGCTCTGGCACATCGCGAAGTCTGAAACCATCGGACTCTACCCGGCCCTATCTGTTGCCCAGCGGAAGGCCGAAGAGATCCGGAAGAAGGAAGACAGGCCGACGGCCAAGCGGATCGGATTCGCCGCGCTCACCATCGGCGACGTGGTCGAAGTCCGATACGACACCGGCGAGGTCCGGGTCGCCGTGGTCGAGCACGTCGACGCCGACCATCTCCCGATGCTGACCTTCCTGTTCGACGACCCCGCGCCCGAGCACTTCCACAGCTGGACCCAGAAGGAGATCGAGAACGAGGCTGAATCGCTCGAGCTGGTCGAAGACGTCTCCCTGCTCGAAGACCTGCAGCGCATCGAGGATGCGAAAGCCGCGCTCCACCGCGAGCGCTGCCAGCTGATCAAGGATGCGATCGAGACCGTCATGGAGGTGCGCTGATGCCGGGCCCGAACTCGAACGCGATCGCCATCTTCACCGACAACCGCTCCAGGCTCGACGAGCAGATGGTCTACCAGCTCGGCCGGGTGATCATCGATACCGCCCAGGGCGACACCCGGCCGACCACCCTCGGGGCCCTGGCGGATACCCTCGGCATCCGCCGCGAGCGCCTCTACCGCATCACCCGGGCCCTGGGCTACGCCGAGCACCTCGACCGCATCCTTCGCCGGAACCGCGCCAGAGCCGGGTACGGCCCCGGCGGCTGTCACTAGAAAAGCGAAACCCCCGAGTCGCATCGCGTCCCGGGGGTCCCTAGAGGTTGCGGCCTTTCAAGCCGCCCAGCGCATGGTGCACCTCCTTGCGCTTCATCTTCCCGCCGCTGGCCCGGGTAGCATGGAGCAATCTCGATACTATCGATACCAGCGCCGGCGGTCAAGCAACGCCGGCCGCGGTCCTGGTTACACCCACAGCGGAAAAAGAGGACGTCCCCTCAGACGCACGAGGATGCGATCTGAGGGTTTCCACGGTCCGCCCCTTCCGGGGGTGGCCGCGAGGGGCGGTCCTGGGCGTCAGCACAGCGCCTCGTAGCGGGTCGAGTTTCTGAGAAGTCCGCGGTCCGGGTCAGATGCTGGGGCCGCCCATCCGGCGTGCGATGCTGGCGACATCGCGAAGGTAGTCGAAGCAGGGAACCGACCCGGGCCAGAACGCCCAGGGCTTCCCGCGCAACTGCTTCGAGGTCCGAGCGAACTGGCGCGACTTCATCCCGTACGCGAGCACCCGGGCGCCGTCCTCGAGATCGAGCATCTCGCGCGCCGTAGGGACGCGCACACGGCCGTTCTTCTCGAACCGGGCCCAGCGCCGCCAGACGACCTGGCCCAGCCCCAGGTCGGCCGTACGCTTCCCCCAGCGCGGAGACTCGACCACCGCCAGGATGTCGGCCTCGGTCCACTCGCGCCACGGCTTGTCGTGTCCCCATCGCCGGGCGACCTTCAGCGGGTTCGGGCCGATGCTGCAGCGGTTCCCGCGGGACTCCTTGTAGATGGTCGCCCACGGCCCCCACGGTGAAACCTGGACCCGGTACTCGTCGAGCGCATCGAGCAAAGCGACGGCCATCACCGCGGCGCGTTCCTTCCACTCGCCTCGCGGCGTCGGCACCCCGCAATCGTACCAGTGCCCACCGCCCTCGGCGCGGATCATCTTCACGAAGCCGGTGGCCATCTGGTCGACGAGCTGACCGCGGTCGTCGGCGGGTCGCTCGGCACCGCGGACTTCAACCCCCATAAACATCAACATCAGCAACCAGAATACGAGCAAGGCAAGAAGGATGAGATACGCTTTCCAGTTTCGCAACCGGGCCTCCTTTGGCTAGAGTTCAGATACCGACGAAGACGATCCGGAAGACGGTGGAGATCATGAGAACACGACCTCGGCGGTGAGCTGGGCGCCGTCGAGCACGACCTCCTCGGTCAGCTCGTCGCCATCGAGCACGACCTCGGCGATGAGCTGGGAGCCGTCGATGATGACCTCCTCGGCCACGTCAGGATCGAGAGCCATTACGGTGTCGGCGCGGCGCTGCCCAGCTCGGGACGCACGTTCAGGATCATCGGGTAGCGCTTCGGCAGCGTCTCGTGCGCGTCGGCTCCGGGATTGAATTCGACTTCCGCTTCGTGCCGACCGGGGGTCAGGTCGCCAGCCTGCCAGGTCACGTACCCGCGCTCGGGAGCGCTCGCGCCTTCGGGCTCCACCTCCTTCGTGAAGGTCGTCCCGTCCTGCCGCTTCACATGCAGACCGATCACCGTGTAGGTCGTGAGATCAAGACCAAGAAACCGGAAGTAGGTGCGACCAGTGTCGCCGGCGACCAGGTCGATGATTTTCTGAAGTTCGACCATGATCAGACCTCGGCCTTCGTATAGTCGAACCAGCCCTCGTCGAGCGACGTCCCCGAGCAGTGGACGACGACTTTGTCGGTACCTTTCGAGAGCCAGGCCGTCGCCGTGCCGTTAGTGCTCGCACCGTGGCCGACCGTTCCATTGAACTCGAAGGCGAAGTCGATCAGCTTATCGATTCCAACGGCCGCGATCTCGTCAAGGTCGACCTTCGCACCGAAGTACTGACGATAGATCACACCGTAGGCGCCGCCCCGGTGATCGTTGCAGTAGTACTCGACCCCGACCTGCGCGTTCTCCCAGGTGTCATCGTCGACGCGCTGCATCTTCCGATCGTAATTGTCATTCGGGAACCTATCAGATCCTGACATCGTTCTGCCTCCTTCCTACGGCCGGCCGAGCAGGACGGCGACCTTCGTGCGGTTCGTCGCGTTGATCGTCGACCATTGGAACTTGATTTCGTAGGCCATCGTCGGATCGGTGATCTCGTAGAAACCGCCGGCCGTCAGGAACGAGACGCCGAGCAGCGCGTCGGTCGAGTCGACGAAATCAGACGACTCGCTCGCCCTCGCGTAGATCCGCAGCCGCACCGAGGTCAGCTCGCAGTCGAACGAGAACCGGCCCCAGCCGCGCGAGCGCATTTTGATCGCGTCGCCCTCGTAGTCGGCCGGCGCGGCCTGGTTCGTGTGATCCTCGACGATGCCGAGGTCTTCCTTCGCTGCAAAGGTCATAGCGGGAACCTCCCCTTCTTCTGTTCTCGTAACCCTTCCGGCCGGCCGAGCAGCAGGCCTACCTTCGTCAGGTTATCGGGGTCGAGGGTTTGCCAGCGGAACTGAAGTTCCAGGATCATTGTCGGCTTCGTGATCTCGTAGTAGCCGCCGATCGCTAGGTAGGTCTGTTGCACGTCGAAGAAGACCTGGGTCACGTTCGCGAGCGGCGAGCCGGCCTCGGCCGACGCGCGGCCCCAGAGCGAAAGCCGCGAGTTCAGCAAATCGGCGTCGAACGCGAACCGGCCCCAGCCTTCGGCACGGATAGGGAGCACCGCGCCTTCGTACGTGTCGACCGCTTGATCCTCGCCGTCGACGACGAGACCGAGATCGAGCTTCGGTGCGAAAGTCATCATACCCTCCTACAAACCGGCGCCGTAGCCGGCCTTCTTGTTAGCGTACGCGGCATCGAGTGACGAAGGCAACGCAACGCGCTGCTCGCTGGGTTCCGACCGAACGACGGCCGCCGGCGGTTCTTCGACCGGCGGTCCTTCAGGTTCGGCCGAGTCCTCGGCCGGGGCGCCCCCAGCGCCACCGAGACCGAAGCCCGGCCGACCAGCCGACCGCGTGCCGACCCGGCCCAGCCCGTCGAGCTTGCGCTCGATACGACGAAGCCGGCGGTCGAAGTCGTCAAGCCGCTTGTTGATGGCCTTGTTCTCGTAGTCGACCTTCTGCCCGAGGAGCTGGTACGCGAGGTCGGCCTTCTCGTCGGCACGAACCGCATGCGCTCGCGCCTGGTCCGCGGCGCCGTTCGGAACGAATCCCTTCACCGCACCGGTCCACGCGGGAATCACGGCGGCGACTATGAGCAGGATGGCTTTCGTCGTCGAGGACATCTTCACGTTGGTCAGGCTGGGGGCGCGGCTGTCGGGCATCTTCTACTCCTTCGGTTGCTTGCGGACGGTCATCTTCTCGGGATCGACGATCAGCGCGACTCCTTCCGGTAAATCGAGCCGCTGCTTGATCGAACGGTAGAGATCGGCGCGCTCCTTCTCGATGGCCGCCTGGCGGATGTGCAGCGACTCCATCTTCAGCGAAAGGTTCTCGATCTTCAGCTGCTCGATCTCGGTCAGCTCGTGCGCCTGCTCGTCGACCTGCTTCTGCTTCAGCTTCGCGACCTTGTCGGCCAGCTCGGGATCTATCCCGCTACCGACCTCGCCGGCCGCCTTCGCCAGTGCGTCGCCAGGCATTAGACCACCGTCCCAGCAAAGTGGCCCTGGTCGATCAGGAACTGGTACAGCTCGCGCGCCACCTCGTCGTAGATCAGCACGTCGGCCGCGCTGGTCAGCTTGGTGATCATCGCCGCGTAGTCGTCGCCCTGGATGTGAAACCGCTTGCGGGTCGCGCGCGGAACGTCCACCCCGGCCACGAAGTCCTCACCGCTCAACGTCCCGAACAAGGTGTCCAGCGCGATCACCTGCTTCACGAGGTCAACGCGGAAGGACTGAATCCGGACGTGGGTGTAGTCTCCGGCCGCAATGTCGCCCGGGTCAAACGCCGTCGTCAGTTCGATCATCTTCTTCTCCTTCTAGGTTCACGGGTCGCGGCGGACGGTGGTCACCGTCACCTTCGACCGCAGTTCTATTTGGACGGAAGCAACCGCGCCGCCGCCCGGGTTGTTACAAATCAGCTCGATCACGTCGGTGCTCAGAATCGGAACGATCCACGACATCGACACGCATTCGAAGTCGCCGGCGCCGAGGCCGCGAGTAGAATAGTTGACCCCGGTGTTCGGTATCTGGACCGTGTTCTTGGCCAGGAAGAACTGGAGCCTGGTGCCTGCCGTCAACCCGTTGTCCATCTGGATCGTCGCGTCGATCTTGTACATCCCGTCGTCGTTCACCGACAGCTCCAACGCCGCGCCGTTCAGGTTCACGACGATGCCCTGGTTCTCGATCTCGTTGTCCGGCATGATCGATGCCGAGGCGCCGGACGCGATGACGATCGGGAAGTTGGCACCCGAACCCTCGGCGTAGAGGTACTGCGGGAACGCCTCGAAGATCTGGTCGACGAACAGCGCCGACCAGTAGTACGACGGATGGCCGATGAGCCCGTTGCCGGTTGTCGTCGGTCGAAATACCGACAGGTCGCGAAGGATGTAGTCCCACTGCCCGCCACCGCCGAGATTCGAATCGATCCGGAGCGCGACGCCGTCCGAGACGCCGGCCTGCGAGAACGATTCGACGAAGAGCGAGTTGTTGTTGCCGTCGGCGTAGATGTCCCAACGCTTCCCGCTGGCGTCACCACCGCGACGGTCGAGCAGCTCGATCGTCGGATGCGCCGGCGGTCCGCTCGTCGGCAAGTTGTTCAACCGCATCCGGCCGTCTTCGTCGACAACCCACTGGGCGATCGAATCGTTGATCTTGAAGATCCACTCGTTCGCGACGCGGTCGTAGTAGAGCCCGGTGTTCAGGTCGACGAGCTGGTCGGCGGTGATGACGAAGACGGTCCCGCCGGGATTCAGCCCGGCGCCGGCAGACAAGTCGGCCGCGAACGACATCGCATCGGTCAAGACGACGGGGCCGTCCTCGGTGATCTCGAGACACGGGGTCGCGTTGCCGGAAAGAACGAAGGACTCCTCGGGGTTGATGCCGTAGGTGCCATCGGCAACGCGCTCGTCGAACCATTGGAACCACTGAGCGACGGTCTTCGTGCGCCAATTCTCATAAGGGCTGGGCGGCACCTCGTCGACGTCCCAGCCGTCGTCCTTCTTCCCGGCCGGCGGGTCGAGAATGTTCAACGTGGTCATCCCCCACAGCGGCACCTGGGTCGGCTTCGTGTATTGCGCTGGCATTAGCTAGCACCTCCGTAGTGGCCCTGGTCATAGCCGGGGCCCGAGTCATAGCGGAACGCATCCTCGGGGTAGTAGACGAGATGCGCGAGCACACCAGCCGGCTTCCCATCGCGGAGATAGCCGGCGATGAGCGCGGCCGTCTGGGCGGTGAAGGTGACAGGATCGATCGGACCAACGAGCTCGATGATGAAGGCCGCCGGGTCGTACTCGCGGTACTTGATCTCGAACGCGCCCTCGGTCGCGGCATCGACGATGGCAATCACGTCCTCGGGTGTTGCGCCTGACTTGTTGATGAGAATACGAACCGCGATGGCGATCCGGTACTCGGCATCGGTCTTCCCGTCGCGCGGCTCGCCGACGATGTCGCCCAGGCCGTCGAGCTGCTCGCCTTCGGCGTTCGAAAGCATCCGCCCGAAGTAAACACCGAAGGCGGTGTTCTCGAGATCCTGGATCTGGTCGACGTAGGTGGTCAGCACTTTCGCGAGAGTCGGCTTCCCCTTGAACTGCTCGAGCAGGTTCTCGAGGGCCTCGGCGACGTGGTCGGTGGTCTGTTCTATCGTCATGGGCCCGGGTCCGGTATGTTGATGTCGCCTGTGTCGAACGTCGCCAGCTCGAGTTCATCGATCGAGATGTTGGTGGTGCCCGTCGGCGGGTCGACGTCGTCGATCTGGAAGACGGTCACATCCTCGACACCGGACACCGTCAAGCATGCCGCCTTGAACTGCAGCGCGATCACGTCCTCGCCGATTTGCTGCTCGTCGCCCAGGGCAACCAGCGCCGCCTTCACCTGGTCGACGCCGTCGACCGGGAAGTCGTCGTTCGTGGTCAAGGTCGCATCGATGTAGATGGGCACGGCGATGGGACGCGCGAAACCGATCTGATGGTCGAACCCCATGGAGTCGGTCACCGTCTTCGTGATGCCGCCCGGCCCAGCGTCCGCCAGGATGCCGGCCGGCTTCGTCTCCCAGATCTGGTCGGCGATCTCCTGCTCGTCTCCACCCTGGACGATAGCGCGGAATGCCTTACCGGGGATGCTCTTGTCGTCGGTGATCAGCGATGTGTTCTCGAGCACGAGGCACTGGATCACGTCATCGAGCCGCCGGATGTCGGCACGGATGGCCTCGACCGTCGCCGTGCCGGCAATCTCGAGCAGCTCCTCGCGGCGCTGCCGGAACTCGACGTCGGTCTCGAGGTCGCGGCCCTCGTCGGCATCGGCCGAATTGAAACCGCGGATGAGGACCTCGGACAGCCCGACGACGGCGTTTGCCGTGCCGGCGAGAATCTCGACCGAAGACCCCGGTCCCGACAGCGTGCTCCGGATGCGGAACCGGGTGTTGCTATCGATGAGGATGACCTCGCCGTCCTGGTTGTTCGCGGCGATGCCCGCGTTGATGAGGTCCTTCACATCCGACGCCGACCACGGATTGCCGCCGATGAAGGGGATGACGATCGGGATGCCACCGAGCGGTCCGTTGAACTGCAGGTTGAGCTGTGTACCGGCGAGAAGGTAGGTCTCCGCGATCGTGTTCGATACCGCCGGCTCGGAAGTCCATCCGCTGACCGGGGTCTTGATCGTGTCGATGGTTCCAGCGAATCCCGCCAGCGGGCCCGTGAGCACCGCCTCGGCCTCGGCCGACACTGTGGCGGGGTAGGCCAGGGAGTTGACCGCGTCCTCGAGCAGGGCCCACTCGACGCCATCAGAATCGACGCCGGCAACGCTCCCGGCCGGGACCGTCGTCGACCCGTCGAGGAACAGCTGATCGAGCGTGGCGCGTCCCTTCGTCGCAGCGAGCCGGATCGCCCCGGTGATCGCCGCCACCTCGTCGAGCGCTTCGGCACTGGCCGAGTCCGGATACGCCGCGCGGTAGACCGCTTGTGCGACATCCCACAACTCGCGGAGCTTGTCGGCGAAGACGCCGTTCAGCTGGCCGAGAACCGAGGTGGCGAGGAGGTTCAACCGCGGATCGATTGTATCGAGCTGGGCCTGTTCGATCTCCTCGAGGATTACCGACAGCGGCTTCTTCGTGAACCCTTCCGGGGTGACGCCGTAGTCTGTCATAGGATGAGCTCCTTCTCGTAGGGGAAAGTACCAGACGACCCCAAACAAGTAAATGAAACGGTCAGCCGGCGGCTCGGCCCATCGAACTCTACGACGTAGTCGGAGATGTTCAGCACGCCCGGTGTCGTCATGATCGCTTTGCGGAGGAGGGCCTTCACCACGTTCAACTTCGGCTTCTGTCCGAGAATCTTCTGGAAGTAGGGCACGCCGATCCGCGAATCGAGGAACCACTCGCCAACGAACGTTTGGAGCCCGATGTCGAGCGACTGGGCGATCGCGTCACCGCCATCGACGAGCACGAGATCGGAGCCGTCGTCGGCGAGGATGAGATCGTGATCTGTTCCGAGCTGTAGATCCATCAGTCCGCCTTCAAGTTCTTCGACGCCGTCGACGTAGGTGGCGACGGAAACGCGGCAAGGTACGCCGTCTTCAACGCGGCCCCCCCGTCTTGGGCGACGGGAGTCCAGCCGCGGAAGACGCCGTCCAGCGTCGCGAAGATTGCATCAACGAGAAGGGACATGGCGACGAAGCCGCCGACCGCGGCCGGCGCGCCACCCGTCACCACCTCGACAGCCGCATCCGAAACACGCAACCCCGGGCCGTTCTCCTTCCCGAAATACGCACCGCTTGCGATGATCGTCTTGATTGCCTTCGACAGAACACCGCCGCCCGGGATGGCGATCGCATCACTGATGTCATGCTGCCGCAAATCGACCGGGTCGACCTGGGTCGCGCCGTCGCCGGCGACATAGTTCTCGAGAGACTGATCGCAGATGACGAGCAGAACGTTGTCGCCCTTCTGCAACGGAAGCGACATGAAGAACCCGCCGCCACGCGGGAACCAGACCGGGACCTGGGGAACGATGGGGATGTCGTCCGTGCCTTCGCTCGCATCCTGGTTCACGTAGGGCCGCTTCAACAACGGAAGCACGTCGGCGGTCTGAGTCACGGGGTTGTACTTGTCGACGACGCCAGGCAGCGCAACGAAGACCTCGGTCAGAGCTTGATCCATCGCAGCTCTGAGAACCTCGGACAACGCCGGTGATCTGCTTGCTTTCCGTCTCATGCTAGTGGCTCCGCTTCAAAATCAGTATACCAATCATTCCCCCAGGTGTCCCCGACGTACCCGCACCGCGTCACACGGAACGGGCCCGTGACCTGGTCGGATTGAAGGATGACCTGCCGCCCTGGGATGATGGCGCCGTTCAAAAGAGACCGCGCGGTGACCACTCCCTTCTCGCCGCGCTCCGGTGAACCGATGAGCCCGGTCTCGAAGTTGAGGACCACCGCCTCGCCGACCAGCACCTCGTTCGGTGCGAGTACCTGCAGCTGGCCGTCCTGGATGGACCAGTCGAACCCGAGATTGGCGATGTGCGTGTCGAGTATCCGCGACACGCGCCCGGTGACGACGACGCCCTTCTTGAACAACACAAGCCCGCGCCGGGCCTGCCCGAAGGCGACCGCCGAGTTGCCGAGCCCGACACCGAGCGCGATCGCCGCCTGGGTCAACAACTGCAACATCGTCGTGCCCGGCCCGAACGACTGATTGAACCGGCGCGAGTTGTACTTCTTGCCGCCGTCCTTCGCCTCGATGTCGGTGATCCAGTCGACACCCTCGCGTCTCGAGTTCGCGAAGGAGATGTCGCCGGAGAACAGCTGCTTCAGCTGGCCGACGTATCCGGCCGAGACGATGAGCGGCCACTCGTAGTTCGGCGTGGCTTCGGCCAGCTCCGATCCTTCTTGTAGCGTCTTCCGGTTCGCCGCGTTCAGATTGTAGAAGGTGATCGACGCGACGTTCGGATCGCGGTTGTCGGTACGTTCGATCGAGAAAGACGCCCGGAGCTGAGTCGCCGAGATGCCAGGTATCGGAACGGTCGACCGCGTCGGGAGCGGCTTGCCCCCGATGAAGATCGAGAAGTCCCGATTGAACAACGGCATCAGCTCTCGCTTTCATACTGGTCATATATCAGCGACGCATCGAGCCCGAGCGATTCGAGCGTCGGATCAACCGGCGTCGGCCGTGTGTCTAGTGTGAGCAGCTCGCCCGGCGGCCGGCCCTGGTCGACCATCCGATAGAGCAGCGGCCAGTTGCCGACGCATTTGATGCCCGACCGGATGATCTCTCCATCGGCGTCGAGCAAGTCGAAGTACCAGAACCCCTCGCGGGTATTGTACTGAAACGAGATCTGGTAGTCGACGCCGTCGAGGTCGACCCGGAAGAAGAACGCACCATCCTCGGCGGCGTTCTCGATGGGAATCAAGAAGGCGCTCATGCCGGCCACCCTATCGATTGCGACAACGCCGAG
>JABAHP010002180.1_pt1 | contig 22815 bp, 15 predicted proteins | sample 7062081 | NCBI WGS metagenome assembly JABAHP01 (sample SAMN14534357, study PRJNA622989) | marine sediment metagenome | biome: marine biome [ENVO:00000428]; feature: marine pelagic biome [ENVO:01000023]; material: deep marine sediment [ENVO:00002113] | place: India: Gulf of Kutch | collected...
TTTAAAAGTATCTTGATTATAACCAAAAATACCTCTTAATGTTATATTTTTAACTGCGATGCTATAGAAATTTTTTAAAGTGCCGATATCAGGATCCATTCCAACCATTGTGATATGACCACCTCTTCGTGCTAATTCTATTGAAGTTTTAACTGTATCATTTATTCCTACACAATCAAAGACATGGGGAGGTCCAATTTTCTCAGTAAATCTCTGTATCTTTTTCCAATTTTGAGGATTAAATGCTTTAGTAGCTCCTAATTTTAAAGCTATTTTTTGTTTAGATTCTACAGGATCTAAGACAAAAATATTAGTGACTCCAGCTGCTTTTAATGCTAAAAGCGTCATCAAACCTATAGTTCCAGCACCAAAAACTGCAGCACTTTCTCCTAATCTAATCCCAGATACCTGAACTGAATATATTCCTACTGCTAATGGCTCGATAAGGGCACCCTCTTCTAATAATATTGAATCAGGTAAAATATGAATTCGTTCGTGATTTACTTTAAAAAATTCCAGCATAGCACCATCAGTTAGAGTTCCTATAGCTCTTGGAGCAAATTTACATTTGTTCTCTTGGTTCCGATTACACCAAAAACATTCATGACAGGGGAGATTTGGATTCATAGTAACTTTGTCCCCAACTTTTAATTTCTTTACATCTTCACCTACTTCCGTAATAATTCCAGAAATTTCATGTCCAATAATTGTTCCTGAGCCATACATCCCTGATTTTTTAAAAGATTCTACATCCGAACCACAAATGCCACAATATTTGATTTCAATTAGCACTTCATCGGGCTTAATACTAGGTTTTGGTAAATCGTCTCTTACAACAATTTTTCCAACACCTTCATAAATTACACCTTTCAACTTTTTTACCTTTATTCTACAATTTAGGTTATAGTATCCCCATACTTCCCATAAGTTTTGTTGTATCTGGGGTTTCAAATCCAATTTTTATGTCCAAAACAGCAGGCTTTCCTGAACTTAAAGCTCTTTTAAGAGCAGGTTTAATTTCATTTGGATCAGTAACAACTTCTCCATAACATCCAAAGCTTTCAGCACATTTTGAATAATCGAATTCTGGGAAATCTACATCTATGTATCTTTTTCCTTTAAATAATTTCTGGCCAGATTTAATCATACCCCAAGCACTATTATTGGCAATCACATAAACTAAGTTCTTTAAATCTAACCTCACAGCTGTTTCTAGATCTTGGATATTAATCATAAAGCTTCCATCTCCCGCTATAGCAACAACTTGTTTATCCGGTTTTGCTAACTTTGCTCCAATTCCATACGGTACAGCAGTACCTAATTGTCCCATGCCCGTAGCAGCTAATGTTGAGAGTGGTTTTCGTACATTATAATCATATATTTGTTCTGCTGCTGAAACAGAGATATCTCCTCCATCAAGAATTAAAATTGCATCTTCTTCTATAGTTTCCAAAACATCTTTGATAAGTCTCTTTGGTTGTATTGGTACTTTATCTCTAGATAATTTCTTATTCAATTTTTCTAAATTAGTCTGTCGAGTACTGATAAGTTCATCCAACCATTCCCTAGTTTCTATTCTATCTGATTTTTTTGCCTTTTCAAGGATTTGAGTCAAAAATTGCCTACAATCTCCATGAATGCCTAATGTTAGTGGCTTCGCTCGGCCAATTATAGCGGGATCTATATCTACTTGGATTAAAGTCTGAGAATCTTTCCAAAAAGGTTCTTCACCATGTGCCATTGTCCAAGAGAATTTACACCCAAGCGCAATAACAACATCTGCTTCTGGAATTATCTTTAATCCCATACCCGCAACACCCGCTCCAAATAAATATTGTGTTTTGCTTGGTATTGTTCCTATTCCTGTACTCGTTGTAATAACAGGTATTTTTAAATAATCAATTAATTCTTCTAATTCATTCCAAGCCTCTGCTCGTGAAACGCCTCCACCTGATATTATCAATGGTTTTCTGGCACCCTTTAGTAGTTTCAGAGCTTTTTCAATTAATTCATTCTTAATTGCAGGTTTTTCTAAAGCTCGATATTTCTCAATATTTAAGATATCTAATTGATCTTCCTCAATCTCTTCAAGAAAAGCATCTTCAAATATTTCTAATAAAGCAGGCTGAGGTCGACCGCCTAAAACTTCTCTAAAAGCTTTATGAACGGCATCTGGAATTTCTTTTAGTTTTCGAACACTTTTCTGATATTTTGTGATTGGTTTATACATCCCGATTTGATCAAGACTACCTTGTAAAGTAAAAGAGTCTTGAAACTCAGAATTTACTTGAGGCACAATTGCAATCACAGGAATATTATCTGCCCAAGCCGCTCCAACTCCTGAGATTAGGTTTGTTGCTCCAGGTCCAGCAGTTCCAAAACAAATACCTGGAGAATTTGTCAATCTTGTCCATGCATCAGCAGCATGGCCTGCTGATGCCTCATGCCTAAATAAAACTGTGTTTATACCCTGTTCTCTTCCCCACTTATAAACTGCATCATACATATTCAAAAATTGTCCACCGGGAATGCCAAATAAATATTTAACATTCTCTTTTAAAAGGCATTTAATTAAAACATCGCCACCATTTATCATTTTCTTTTCTTCTGCCATAATATTCACTTTATTTAATAATTTTCATTTTAACTTTATATTTTTTTGTTTATATAATTATCTAATTACTTTAATCTTATTTGATAAGGATTCAGAGATATTCTGAATATGATTATGCTTAATGTTAAGACTCTCCAAATTATTGAATGAGTAAATATATTCTGGAATCTCTTCTAGTCTATTGTAACTTAAATCTAACTCTTTAAGCAGATTAAGATTTTTGAAAGATTTTGGTAAAGCTTTTAATCCATTTCTTCGGAGGTTTAGTTTTTTTAATTGACTAAGAGATCCTATTGATTCTGGAACTAATGGTAATGAAACATCATTCTGACTATATTTTTTTAGTGAATTTAAATATATTTCAATATCTTGTAATTTTAAGAAAGATTTAAGAATATCTGAGTTAAATTTAACATATTTCCAATTAAAGTAATTAAAAGTTAAAGATTGGACGTGATTATCTTTGATATTTAACCAAGGATCTCTTTCATTTATATTTTTTATATTCTCGAAATATTTATAACTGTATGGATCTATTGAATAATTTTCTTTGCTTCTGGCATAAAGTACTTCTAAATCCAGAAAAAATCTCGATTCTTGTGGAACTACTCCAATTTTTTTAGAGAATTCTTTATTCCAGAAATGTAATTCCTTATTTATTGACTCAAATTGAGGAGAACCAAATTTTTCTATGAATTCAAAAAAAAGGATTAATACTAAAGGAGAACTTTCATGTTGAATTGACCAAATTAAAGCAGATATCCCGTCTTCTAGATAGTTATGAATTATGTATTCTGCAACTGCAGTTCTGACTAGAGCACTTTCGTCTGATATCAAACAACTCTCCATAGTTTTAAATACGTTTTCATTCTGAAAATTTAATTTTTCTAAAATTTTTATACTCTCTATACGAATCTTAGTATCATCACTACCCTCAATTAATGATATCAATTGTTCTGCTGCATTTTCTCTGGTTAAATCTCCAATAATTAAACTTTTTTGAATTTTATCTGGAGTTAGAGACCCTTTCATTTATATATAAAAGATTGCTATATATTAAAAACAGATTATACATCAATTCTTATTAAGATTGATATTTTATCCAATAGAAAAAATCAAAATTAAACTATGATTTTAACTCTTCTATCTTTGAGAGAATTAGATTTGCGATTGCAATCCATTTCTTTTTTGATTCAGGATCGGTAAGTGATTTATCTGCAGACTCTTTTCCTTTATTAAGGTACTCTGTTGCTAAAATATTATCTTTTAAAACTTCATAACAGATTCCCATCTTAATATAAGTTTGGTGTATAAACCAATTTTTGTTATTTATTTTGATCGCTTTCTGGAATTCCTGTAGGGCTTTTGCATAATTACTAAAAAACATTAGAATTTCTCCATGAGTATCATGATAAAGAGCATTATTAGGTTGTTTTTCAATAAGATCATGAATTATATCTAATGACTCTTGCTCCCTATTTAGATATTGTAACCAAGAAGCCTTATAATTAAGGAGATCTGTATCTTCAGGATATTTCTTGATTAAATCATTAACAATTTCTAATCCTGCTTGAAGGTCTTTCATTTCCTTAAGAATATATGCTTTTATCATTAAAATATTCTTTTCTTCATGAGGAAACCTTTTTATCATACTATCTGATAATTTTAGCGCTTCTCTATATTTATTTAAATTTATCAAAATCTTACATTTTGAATAATAAAGTTCGATATTTTCAAGATTTGCCTCAATTTCCTTATTAATTTCAAGAAGTTTTATGTTAACCTCATCTTGGTTACTAACTTGAATTTGTCTAATGTTTTGATTATATTTTTGTATCTCTTGCCAGATCAATCCTTCTAATTTATCATAAGTATCTTTTAGTTCTTTCTTTCTCTCAATTTTATAGGCTAAGTAATCAATATAATCAGGAAGAAATTTTCTTAGTGCATCTTTTAATCCTTCTGAGAATAAATTGAGACATAGCTCATCCAGTATTTCTTCTATAGTCGCCTCTATATTAAGTCCAGGAGATTTTTTAGGTGCTTTTCCAGATAGATCGTATAAATATGTGGATTTAGCTATATAGTCCTCTACAATTGCCCTAAGAATCTTCTCTATTTTTGAATTAAAATGAAAATAATAGTTTACATCGTTCTCAGTCTCTAATTTAAAAAGTTTTATTTGATAAATTGAATCATCTACAATTCGAAGAATTGCAAAATTAAGTTTGGTCAGATTAAGATTATATTTGTTAGAAAAAACTCCAGGGGAGACAGAATTAGGAAATTCATTTGGATGGTTTAAAGAAAGAAAGAGTAGAACTTTTTGAAAATCTTCCTCCTTATCGAATGTAAATTTTATCTTCTCATTTTCATAAGGTAAATTTAGAATGTAATTGAGATAGTTGAATTTAATGTCTTTCTTCTCAATTTGGTGTTTCTTGAAGAAATTGTTGGTTTTCTTCGTAATTTCTCGAATACGGTTACTTTCTGCTTCTAATATGGATTGTCGATCTAGGTCATATCCTCTTAAGATCATAGTATAAGCTACCTTTCCAGCTTTAGTGATTCGATATTGTTTATTTTCTTTCCTAATATATCCTTTTTCTTCCATTAAATAGTGTATATTTTTGGATAAGGAGGATTGGTTGATCGATAGAGGTTCTTTAAGAAAATCTGACCATTTACAATAATTATTGTTATAAACCATCCATAGTATCCAATGGTCATAGTTTCTCTTTCTAAGTATAGCAACAGGAGGAAAACTCAATTCCTTTTCTTTTCTACCTTGAGATAATTCATAGAATCTTTCCTTTCCTTTTGATTTAATACAATATACCTTTTTTTTCCTTCCATCAATTTCTTTCGATATTTTTTGAGCATATTCCTTATTCAAAAATTTGTTTAAATAGTTGGACAACGTTGATTTATTGATAACTTGTGTTAACTCCGACCATGTGCTAAATTCATTATTATTGAGTATCCAGAGGAGAAGAAATTCGTTGTTTTTTATATATGAGCTTAAAAGCTCCTTTGGAGGATAATTAAAGGTCTTAAACATGATTGATTTCATTCATAATGAAAAGTCTTTCATTATATTATTAATGGTTTATTATCTAATTTATACTTTTTGTCTAGGAATTATCCCGAACTCTTGTTAGAGTTTGTGGAAGTAAACTATTAATTAAACTTTGGTTAAATTATTCATAATAAAAACTGATGAGGTGATATTCAAGTGGTGAGTGAAGAAGTTTTAGAAGAAAAATCCGAAACACCGATACTCTATCCAATTGAAAAAAAGAAAGGAAGGATAAGAAAGTTCTTTTCAAGTGATGATGTTATCTTAGTATTATTTTCTTTAGGAGCAGGAGCAATAATGATAACACTTCTGGTGATTGCAGGGATTTTAGGTGTGATTATTCCTGCTTCTGCATGGTGGTACTAAAAGATGCAAAAATATCTTTTTTACATTATCGATTTAGTTGTTGGAGTAGTTATAATTGTAACCATGATAATATTCGGAATATTATTCCCGTTTGGGTGGATAATTTAGAAAAATAGAAAGGGAAGAAGAAAGAGGGCGGTTTGAAGGAGAGCCCTATTTTTTATTTTATATAAAACTGGGGCTCTCCATATATATTTTTAATAAAAACAATATTATGAGGTGATGAAATCTGACTGAAAGCAAAAATATTATAGTTTCTGATCATAGGGAATTCTTCTATTTATTTGTTAAAGAAGAAACTAAACAAAAACCAGTAAGAAACTTGATTCCTTTTGCAGAGAGAGGAATTAAAAAAACCACAATTTCATCAAATAATAAGGAAATTGATAAAATCGAGAAAAAAAGAGCAATAAAAAAATGGAAAAAATCATTGAGTTATTACAGCTTACATCCTGAAAAGTTTAAATTTGGTCTTAAAGATCTAAAATAGTTTTATTTGTATATTTAAAATATTATATGAAAGGAGGTGGTATGATCTGACAGTAAGCAAGAAAATGGTAATACCTGAGTTAAAAGATAAAAATGAGGTAGTGATAGGGGATTTAAAAGATTTTAAGATTAGCCAAATTCCAAAAAATAAATCAAAAAAATCATTCATTACAATTTCCACTTATTCTTATGGAAGTAAAGGTTTACAATGGCATTACGTCTCAAAAATGGTCAAAAAAAAGTAATTAAATTTTTTCTATATTTTTAATTTATTAAAAAATCTTAATTCTGACACTCTTTTGAAAACTGTTGATATAACTTTAAATAGGATTTGAATATTTGATATAATAACTTATTTCAATACATTAAAATCAAATAATAAAGTCTTTTATTAACAGTATAATCCAATGAATGAAACAGAACCTAAGATTCGGTTCAAAATTACGGTTATTGGGGATGGTAAAGTAGGAAAGACATCCTTAATTAAAAAATTCACTAAAGGGTCATTCGAACAGGACTATGTTAAAACCATCGGAGCTCAATTTTCCATATATGATAAAGAAATAAATGGAGAAATGATTAGATTAATATTTTGGGATATTGCAGGTCAAGATGATTTCAATTTCCTTCGACCTTATTTCTATAGAGATAGTTTAGCTGCAATAATTGTTTTTAGTTTAGAAGAAAATCAGATGGGCCAAGATAGTTTTAATCATATTATCAATTGGTATGAAGATGTAGTTCAATTTTGTGGAAATATTCCAATAGTGATTTTTGCTAATAAAGTTGATTTAGTTGATATTAACAGTGTAGAACACTCTAATCTTCAAGAAATTATAAAAGAGCATAAATTTCTTGGATATTATTTAACATCTGCTAAAACAGGATTTGGAGTTATAGAAGCATTCTGTAGAATTATTGATGATTTATATTATAAAAGTAAGTCTAAATCTTTAGAATTATAAAGAACAATTTGATAAGGCTTATAAATAAACCAATCTTCTTTTCTTGTAGTTATAGTATTTCTAAATTAGAAAAAAGCGAAATCCATGTCCACAGTAGTATTAGACAATCTGAAGAAAGTAGAACAACTCAGAGAAAAGGGAGAGTTCAAAAAAGCACTCGATATAATTAATAATTTAGAAAAAGAAGGAGGATTCTCAAAAGAAGAAAAAAATTCATTACTTATTCTAAAAAGTTCACTATTGCTAGAACTAAGGCATTTAAAGGCAGCACAAGATCTTGCAGAGAGAGTTTTAGAACAGAGTGAAGATTTGAATAGGTATGATAAAGTAGTTGATGCTTTAGATATAATAGCTTGGGTTAATCGACGACTTGGTAAATTAGACGAAGCTCTAGAGGTAATATATAAAGCAGAAGAATTAGTTAGAACTAAATTTCCAGAACCTGATAAAGATATTCAAAAGAAGCGAGCATCATTATATTTAGTTAAAGGTAGTATCTATTTTGCTAGAGGAAATTTAAATGAAATAAAAGAATGTCTCGAAGAAGGTTTAAAACTTGCAAAATTAGTAGAAGATAAAAAATTATTAATGCACTTCACACTAAATTCAGGTGCGTATTATGGAATAAAAGGTAAAATGGAACTTTCTTTAGACTATCAAAAACAAGGATTAGCATTGGCAAAAGAAATTAATGATTCACAAAACATTATCATTGCCCTTAACAATATAGGATGTGTTTATCGAGAGCAGGGGAAACTAGAAAAGGCTCTAGAGAATATAAAACAGAGTTATTTATTAGCTAAAAAGATAAAAAGTCCTACTATATCTATAGTTCTTGATTCAATTTTTCATGTAGTGCTTGATAAAGGAGATCTTAAGCAAGCAGAAAAATATTTGGAGGAAATGAATGAGCTTAAGGATCAAGAGGAATTTGAAATCATTAAGTTAAATTATCTAATAAATAAGGCTTTACTTCTAAAAGCAAACCCACGTGCTCATAATCTTTCAAAAGCTGAAAAAATATTAAAAGAAGCATTAGAAGAAGATATAGTGCTATATGAAGCTCATATCGATGCACTTCTCAATTTGTGTGATATTCTTTTAACTGATCTTCAAAATACTAATGATCCTGAAATATTAAATGAATTACAACCATATATATCTCGATTGTTGGATATCGCTGAAAAAAATAATTCTTTCTCATTAATAGCTGAAACGAAACTATTGGAAGCTAGATTGGCATTATTATCATTTGATATAAAAAATTCTCGAAAATTTTTATCTAAAGCTCAAGAAATAGCTGATAAATATAGTTTGAATCGATTATCAATTAAAATTTCCAATGAACACGATGAATTAATAAGACAAATCGACATGTGGGACGAATTGAAGAAGTCAAACTTACCATTCAGCGAACGATTAATAAAAACTGGATTAAAAGAAGAAATGAAGAGAATGATTCAGAAACGTAAAATAGAAATTCCAGTCCCATTTGAAGAAGATCCATTATTACTTTTAATTGTGACTGAAGGAGGAGTACCGGCATTTTCTCATGCTTTTTCTAAAGATTGGCATTTCTCTGATGAACTTTTTAGTGGATTTTTAAGTTCATTTGATTCTATTAGTAAAGAAGTCTTTTCAGAAGGATTAGATAGGGCTAAATTTGGTGAATATACTATTATTATTTCCTCCTATGGTAAATTTATGATTTGTTATTTATTCAAAGGTCAATCTTATTACGCAAAACAGAAACTAGCATATTTTACAAATCATATAAAGACTAACTCCTCTATAGAACAGATTTTCAATAGGTTTTTAAAAAATTTTCATACAATTCTGCTGAAAGAATACCCAATTCTTAGACAAATAATCACAGAAAGCTTTATAACTGCTGATCAATGGCTCTTAAAAGATTAGGAAACATTTATTTTTAATTTGGTATTTTCTTAGAAAGGTTTATTATCTTATTTATCAAAAATTTGTGTTAAAGAAATAAATTGAATAGAAGAGTAAATCATGGAGGATAAAGAAACGCTAAGTTGGAAGAAATGCAATAAATGTGGATTTTTACAGCACACATCACATTTAAGATGTTTAAATTGTAAAAATGATACATTTGAAATAATAGAAGCTTTAGGTGATTGTAGACTAAATACTTTTACAATTTTAAACGCACCTCCAGCAGAATTTCGTAGTAAAAAATCATATGCTATTGGAGTTGTAGAATTTGAAAATGGCATAAAAGGGCTAGGACAAATTACAACTGAGGAGAATTTACAGATTGGAATGAAGTTAAAACCAGTTTATCAAAAAATCTGTGATAATTTAGATGGGAAAAAAGTTCATACATTCATTTTTGAACCAATTTAATATAATGAAAAGAAAGAGGAATATTATATGTATTCAGAAGAAGAAATTAAGAGAATAAGACTCAAAAGAAAAGATTGGGAAGAAAATATTCTTTCTTCTTTTGTTGCTAAGGGTGAAATGAAGGAAGAATTCGAGACTCCTTCAGGAATTCACTTGAAGCATGTATATGGGCCAGATGATATAAAAGGCATAAGTTATTTAGATGATCTAGGATTTCCTGGAACACCACCATTCACAAGAGGTGTATATCCTAATATGTATCGTGGAAGATTCTGGTCCATGCGTCAATACGGAGGTTTTGCAGATGCTACTAAAACAAATGAGAGATTTAAATATCTTATTTCACAAGGACAAAAGGGACTTTCAATTGCTTTTGATTTACCAACCCAAATGGGATATAATTCTGATGATAAAATATGTCTTGGTGAAGTTGGTCGCATTGGAGTAACAGTCAATTCATTGAAAGATTTTGAAAAAGTTTTTGAAGGAATCTCTTTAGACAAGGTTTCAACGAGTATGACAATTAATGCTCCAACAGCTATACTTCTAGCTATGTATATAGCAGTTGGAGAGAAGCAAGGATTAAAACCTGAACAATTGACTGGAACTGTTCAAAATGATATTCTTAAAGAATATGTTGCAAGAGGTACATATATTTTTCCTCCAAAACCTTCTTTAAGATTAACTGCTGATGTAATTGAATATTGTTCTAAACATTTACCAAGATTTAATACCATAAGTATTAGTGGTTACCATATGCGTGAAGCAGGTTGCAATGCTATTCAAGAGCTTGCATTTACCTTAGCAGATGGGATTACTTATGTTGAAGAAGTAATTAAAAGAGGTATTGATATTGATGCTTTCGCTCCGCGATTATCATTCTTTTTTACAACCCATAATAATTTTTTTGAAGAAATTGCGAAACTACGAGCTGCTAGAAGATTATGGGCTAAAATTATGAAAGAGAGGTTCGGAGCTAAAAATGATAATTCTCTAAGATTAAGGTTTCATACTCAAACAGCAGGGGTTACATTAACCGCTCAACAGCCACAAGTAAATATAATTCGGGTCGCCATTCAAGCTTTAGCCGCGATCTTAGGAGGAACACAATCACTACATACATGTGGAGCTGACGAGGCATTAGCTATTCCAACTAAAGAATCAGTTAAATTATCATTGCGTACTCAGCAAGTTCTTGCTTACGAGACGGGAATATCTGATGTAGTAGATCCTTTAGGGGGTTCATATTACATTGAATATCTAACGAATAAGTTGGAGGAGAAAGCATTAGAATATATTGAAAAAATAGATAAAATGGGAGGTATGACAGAAGCTATTGAAAAAGGATTTATTCAACAAGAAATCCAAGAAAATGCTTATAAAGAGCAACTAAAAATAGAAGGTGGAGATAAAAAAGTAATTGGAGTGAATACTTTCTGTACGGATGAAGAGTGTAAAATAGATACGTTCAAACATGACCAAGAAGCAGAAACAATAATTATTAAATCAATGATAGAATTGAAAGCAATTCGGGATGAAAAGTTAGTTAATGAAAACTTAACAGAATTAAAAAGTGTTGCTCAATCTTCGGAAAATTTAATGCCTATTGTATTAAAAACGGTTAAATCCTATGCTACAATTCAGGAAATATGTGATATATTAAGAGAGGTTTTTGGAGAATATGAAAATCCCCAAATTTTTTAAATTATTGAATAAAATAAATGAGGTATATAGAATACATGTCTAAATTTGATGAAGAGATAAAAAAACGTTCAGAAAAGATGATAAACTTATTTAATACTTTTAAGAATCAAGATTTAAGGAATTTACCTGTCCCCCCTTTCACGAAATGGGCAAATGGTAGAATAATAAAAGCAGAATATGGTTTATTGGAATTAGAATTTGAAGTTAGACCAGAAATGTCTAATCCTACAAATTTATTACATGGTGGAATTCAATGTGCCTTTATGGATGATGTAGTAGGAATGACTACTGCTACTTTGGGTTATAAAGGATTTCCAATAAGTATAGATTTTCATGTGGATTTCTTAGGTAAAGTACAAGTTGGTGATAAAGTGAGAGTGATTGGAGAAATTATTCGTGAGGGAAAAAATATTATCCATGCAAATGCAGAAATTCGTGATTTGAATAACAAATTGATTTCTACAGGAAATTCAAATCTTTTAAAAACCCAGTTTATACCAGATTATGTAAAAACTGCTGATACTTTAGAAAAATAATCATAAAAGATTTAATCTTTTTTTATAATTTGAGATTTTTGAAAGTAATGGAATAATTTCAAGAGGATCTCCAAAAACAGGGATATCTCTATCAATAAGCTTTTTTAAGATTCTCTCTCTTTCTTCAGAGCGGTTTAGTCTTTGAATAATTGGAATTATTGGTTTATTATATTTATGAGCTAAACTTAGAGCATCTATTATATTAGTTTCAAAAGTCTGATTATCCTGAGTTTTAAATACAGTTGTTAAATAAAAACTGGGTAAATCTAATATGAGCCCATCAATATTGTCATCTGATAAAGCTATTTCAATTATTTCATATGTTGCATTTTCTGTGAAAAACTGCGCTGCTAAATCTAAAGGATTTTTTGAACTAGTTCCTGGCAATAGCAATTTTGAGTCAAGTCTTTTTTGAATTTTAGGAGAAAAAGGAGGGACATTAATTCCTTTTTTTTCGATTAAATCTACTAGAATAACACCATAACCCCCACTAATGCTGAACACTGCCAAATTATTTAAATTGAAAATTCCATAGCAGTCAATTAGACGAGCAGTATGTAATAGTTGTTCTAAAGATTTAACTTGTATAATATTATATTGTTTTAAAAAGGCATCCCAGAGTCGTTTATCTCCTGAAATTGATGCTGTATGAGTTTTGGCTGCAATAGAACCTGTTTTGGATTTTCCTCCCTTTAAAAGAATAATGGGTTTTTGATTTTGATTGAGTACACTTTTTAAGTCCTCAATTCTTCTCTCATTAATGCCTTCTAAATAACATAATATAATATCTGTCTCAGGATCATTACTCAGAAAATATAATAAATCTACAAAATCTAAATCTGCACCATTTCCAAATGAAAAGACTTTGGAAAAATTAATTCCAATATTATTTGCTCCATAAATCGCTATATTACATATGCCACCTGACTGAGCAATAAATCCTATATTTCCTGGGGTAGTTGGAAATTGTGGGCGCCATGCTATCCCCTTTTTTGGATAAAACAACCCCATTCCATTTGGTCCTAAAATTCTTATTTTATTCTGTGCTCGTTCCAATAGTTCCTCCTCTAATGCAATACCTTCTTCTGTTCCTGAATCGGAAAATTCAGAAGTAAAAACAGTAACTAATTTTACTTTTTTCCTTACACAAGAATCTATAGTTTTTAGAACTTGAGATGGTGGAACAGCAATAAAAGCAAAATCTACTTCTCCAGGAATGTCTTCTAATGCGGGAAAAATATAATTTTTATCAAAGTTAGGTATATTCTCAACTTTGGGATGTACAGCATAAACAGGACCTTTAAAATATTGTGCATGGTTTTTTAGAAAAAAGTAGTCTCGTTTTTTAGAAGATCCAATAATTGCTATTGAACTAATATTGTTTATAAAAGATAGATCCTTAATTTTTAATTCTCTAGGTCCAACTTCAAACATTAATTATGTAAAATAAAGAAAAAATAAATTTTTTGAGATTCAATATAACTGTTTATTTTTTAATTCGATTTAATGGTTGTTCATAGATTTTCTAATTTCTGAAAGGAATTTTTCTATTTTTGGTAGATATATCTCTCTTTCACTAGGTAACATTCGATCCGTAAGTAATTTTCCTTTTTCTAAATATTTAAAAGCTTGATTATATAATTTGAGTTCTTGATAACAATAACTCAATTTCACACATGTTAAAAATTTAAAATTGCTTTTTGATTCTATTTTCAAAACTTCCTCGAATTTTTTGATTGCATTTTCATACTCTCCAAACATCATGTATACTTCTCCAAATGTATCATAAGAACTACTTTTTTTTGTATCAAGATTAATTAAATATTCAGCAGTTTCAAGAGCTTCTTCTTTTCTACCCAGATATGCTAATTGCAATGTTTTGTTATTAACCATTACGAAATCTTTTGGGTTTTGACGGAGAAAATCATTATAAATCTCTAAACTTTCATCATGTCTTTTTAATTCAGAAAGAATGAATGCTTTTTGATTAGATAAAACCCTTTTTAAATATGGAATTTTTTCAATTAGATCTTCAATTAGTTCTAGAGCTTTAAGGTTTCTTCCAGCAGTGATATTCCAACCAATTTTTTTAACATATAACCTATATAAATTAGGTATTAAATCAATGGCATTATCAATTAAATTAAATGCTTCCTCATAAAGCTTGAGTTCATTTAATATAAGTGCACTTAATAACAAATACTTAACTTTATTATATTTCAATTTTTCAAGAGATATTGCTTTATCGACAAATTCTTGAAAATTGTTAATATCCACCATTTCAGGCTTAAATTCGAAAATTGAATTATAACCTAATAATATAGCTTTTGCTAAAAAAGGGATAGGATGATTTGGATAAATTTCCTTAGCTTGATTCGTAATTTTCAGAGCTTTATCAAATTTACCTCTTGCTGTATAAGAAAAAGTCAAAAGGAATAAAGTAGGTAGATCAATTTTGGGATTATTCTTAAATATATTGACATTGATTTCTTTAATCAAATAATTTTTTCCTTCTTTATATTTATGTATCATGAAATAATACAAACATTTCAAAATTAAAAGCTCTTTATCGTTTGGGTTAATTTTAATCGCAGAATTTATGATCTCTATTGTATCATCGGAGATTTCAACGTGGATATGCCGATTGATAATTTCTAGGAGATATTTCACTCGCAATAAGAGAATATTATGTGGATGTTTAAGTAAAATATCATCAATTTCCTTTATCATTTCATCATTTCTAAAAGTTTTGATAAATATTTGCGCTTTTTGGCAATTTAAAAGAATATGAGCCTCTTTTTTTAAACCAATTTCAATAATTTCCAAAGATTTATCATAATTATCCATTAGAAAGTAAGTTAATGATTGCAATAGATATCCTATAAAACTTTCTGGAAACTTGTCTATAATTTTTTCAGTACAGTCTATAGATTTAATGAAGTTATATTCTGATGTGTTTATCACATCATCGATAATTAATTGATGTAATTCTTCTAAATTTTCTCGATTTTTTTCATATAGATCTCTAGCTTTTGAGATTTTATTTCGAAATAGAAGTTTGCTTATTTGATTGAAGATTTGCACTTTTTGGAGATTCAGTGATTCTATACACTCATTTGTATGAAGAAATTTCAGTTTTGATATATAAACAATTTCTAAAACATCAAAAATCTGTGGATCTAAAGTATAGTTATATTCTTCCTTTCCTTTTGATACAGAAGCCTTCAGGGGTTTAAATATTTGAAATTCTTCATAAATATTCTGCCATAATAAATCTTCTAATTTTGTCCCTTTGGAAATTAATTCATTTCCAGATTCTATTTTATAGGCTAAATATTTTATATATTCAGGTATAAGGTTCTTTAATGAATTTCTCAAACCCTCATTGAATATGGTTCCACAGATTTCACTTAAAATATTATCTAATAATAATTCGATATCTATTTTTGGATTTTTTTGCAACTTATTTAGATATGTATATTGAATTATATATTTCTCTACGATTACACTAAGCATCTTTTCAATTGGCTCATTCTTTCGAAAATAGTATATACGCCCTTGCATATCCTCTATTTTAAAAAATTTTATTGAAAAAAATTGTCTTTCGACTATTTCCAGTATGTAATAATTAAGTATTTCAATTTCAATTTCATAAATTTTAGAAAATTCTTCTGGTGGAATGTTATTAGGATATTGATCTGGATGATTAAGTGTAAGGAATAATAATATTTTATTAAAAATTTCTTCATCTTTCAAAATTGCTTCAACTTTAGAGTAATTTAGGGTTAACACGTAATCAATATAGCGAAATTTTAATTTTTCACTTGTAATATTATGTCGATGAAAAAAATCAGAAGTTCTTTCCGTTATTTCTTCAATTCTTTTACTTTCTTGTTCTAAAATCGACTGTCGATCTAAATCATATAATTTTAACGTGTTGAAGTACTCAATCTTACCATTTGATGTAATGGAATAATCCTTCTTGTTTTTTATAACAAATCCTTTATCTATTAATGAATTTAGAGTGTTAGATAAAGCAGATTGATTAATTAAAAGTGGTTCTTTTTTAAAATCTGACCATCTACAAAAATGATTATTATAAAGCATCCATAAAATCCAATGGTCATAATTTCTTTTTTTTAATATTAATTTTGGAGGAAACTTTAAGACCTTCTTTTTCGATTTCTTATCATAGATAAAATCATTAAATCTATCTCTTCCTTTTGAAGTAATTTGATAAATTCCTTTTTCTGGTTTTTTAATATATCCCATTCTTAAAAGCTTCTTTATGTATCCATGTATAGTAGAACCACTCATTTTTACCATGAAATCAGCCCACGTACAAAATTCATTATTATTGAGCATCCAAAGGATAATATACTCATAATCTGTCTTTCCATTAATGGGGTTAAATATTTCTAAGGGAGGATAAATTAAATGTTCTACTCTATTCATAAAAAACACGTTTTTATCTTGATGTGAAATAATAATTCATAAAATTATTTAAGTTTAGAGTTCGTGATAACGTTCAAACTTCGTGTGAATTTCGAATTGGAAATCTTTATTTGAATTAGAATTTATTGTAATTTAGATCTAGAAATCATATCATTTGGTTTATTAAGCTGTTAGAAAAATTATCAGATTTGGAAAGACAAATAATAGAAAACCCTAAATCTGAAATTGTAGAAATGAAAGATTTTAAGTTCAAATTTTTAGATAAATTTTTTGAAGATTACTCTCCAGAAATAGGATATTACTGTCAATATCAAGAAGATATAACAAAAGCTCAATTGATGAAAACAGGACTTCTACAAGAAAAACGGATACTAGGCATATTCTTAAAAACATATTTAGAAGGAATGAGTAAAATAACTACTCGCGATGTGATTACTGAATATAAAAATTACTTTGAAAAAGTTGCGCGTTCTACAATTTCTTTATATTTGAATATTCTAAATAAAGAATCTGTTTTAGGTAAAGAAAAGAATGGAAGAGTAGTTTATTATAATATTTTTGAAAATCCACCAAGAAATATCAACCCTTTCTGGTTCACTAGAATCTTTTGCATCATACCAGTATATTTTAGCCGGGCAAAACACTTTATTAATTTATACCTTAATACAAAGGAATATATTCAGCAATCTTTTGAAAAATTTGATGATGAAGATAAGGATATTTTGATACAAAATTTTAAATTTGTATTAGGGTTAATAATTTTAAAAATTTTTAAAAATAGAATTCATAAGTGTGGTTTTTGCCAATTTAGCAAGAAAAAAAAGTATGCTGAATTTGAAAATTTAATTGATTTAGCTATTAAAGATAGATCTGATGTTTTATCTAAAGATATTTTCAATGGATTAATTCAAAAGTGTTCAGAAATACCAGTTTTTAATGGAATCGATATAAACAGTGGAATCATTAAAGAAAATCTATTTGAAGAATTATTAAGAATTACTAATATAAATCAAAAAGATTTAATATTTCAGCGTGAAGTATTCTACAGAAGAAGAAATCTAAGGTTAAAGCATAAAGAAATTTTTTAGATCAATGGGAACTTAATCCAGTTGTATTTTACTGAATCGTCCAAAAGTCTCTCCAATAAATGTAAATTATTCGAATTGATTAATCTGACAAAGCTGTAAAATTATAATCAACTTAATTAAGTCATTTTCTTGATATTTTAACCGAATTAATGAAGATATATTATTTACATGTACAATGGTGTCTATTATATTTTGGTCGACTTACAATAATGTATATAAACCTAACTTATAAAAACTCCGTCATTCTTCTCATTTTTGTAAGTTGTAAAATGGAAAATTTTAAATAACAAAGTTTCAAATATTTCAATCACCGAAAGCCTTGAAATTTAAATTTAATTTCAAGTCTTTGTTATTTGGTTCAAATTTCGTTGTTTTTAAAGGAAACAACCCAAATTTTGAATTCAAATAAAAAAAATTTAAGAAAAACTAAAGAGATGATATAAAAATGAATAAAAAAAGAATTACATTTTTGATTCTTTTAACTCTATCCCTCAGTGCAATACCACTCACACTCTTTGTTGTAGCACAACCTATGGTTCTTCCAGAATATGAACCTGTAGATTTACAAAGTGGTCTTGCTGGTAAAGTAGATATGCCTGTATTTGATCCTGATAGTTCCCCTTATGATTATTTTGGATCAGTTACAAATGAAGCAGGATTATCAACGTCTACTCCTCCAGTTGGAACTATAGTTTATGATTGGTATGTTGGAGCAATTAGTGGAAATCCTGATTTACAACTCAGGGCTGTTGGTGATTTTGTTGAAGTCTGGGTTCAAACCGATCTTTCCTTCCCTGAAGGAGATCCTAGAAATGCTGAGCCTTGGACTTGGATGATCACTGATGAGATGGTTCAATATTTAGCAGATGAGTTTGATAATACCATTTATGCATCGGTTGCTGGATATTTTGGAGCTCCTCTTGATAGAGATGGAACTGGTACTATTTTTGAAGCTATTGGTTGGCCTTCTTTTACATGGGATTGGATAGAAACAACTGATCCTTATAATCCTCAAAGAGTAATCTTGAAGATTATAAACTACCGGGATAATAACTACTATGATCCTACTTATCCTTCCTATGTAGCTGGATTCTTTAGCTCAACCTATACTGGCTACTATAATAGAAACATGGTTCATCTTGATTGCTGGGCATGGTATCAGAGATTGGGTCCTGAAGGAACTTCATGGTTACCAGAACACCCAGAATTAGTTGTCACAAGACCTAATTTGTATGAATCTATCCTTGCTCATGAATTTCAACATAATATCCATCGAGATTATGTAGCTGATCCTGAATCTTGGATGAATGAAGCATGTTCAAATTTTGCTGAACCACTTAGTGGATATGAACTTGATACTGGCCAGATTGATTGGTTCATGGCTACTCCCGACAACTCATTGACAGTATGGGAGGAACAAGGTAATATAAATGTTCTTGCCGATTATGGCGCAGCCTTTTTATTTGCGCTCTATTTAACCGATCATTATGGAATTGATATCTTGGGAAATTACGTTCAAAATGGTGTTTCTGGTATCGAAGGAATTAATGCTTTACTACCTACTGGGGTCACATTTGAAGACGTATTCCACGATTGGAGAATTGCTAACCTTATTCAAGCTGATCATGGAAAGTATGGTTATCAATTAGATGAACTTAGGGAACTCTATAATCCACATGTTGAACTCAATTTTGACGAGATTGAACCTCTTAAAGTTCATGAGATTCCTGGAAAGAAGACACCTTGGTTAAATGCAGGAGATTATTTTGGAGAAACATATACAAAGGGAACTAGTTCTGTCCCTGATGGCTATGCTACTGGTTTTTATGATGTTGGTCCATTTGGTACCGAATATCTATATTTCCCTGATTTAACTGGATTCAGAACCTTCAAGTTTGATGGTGATGATACTACTGTCTATGGTTGGACATTTGATGAGACTTACAATGAATGGTGGTCAGGAGCAGAAAATCTCGCCAATGCTTTGCTGGTAACTAATACATATACCGTACAAGCTGGAGATATTCTATCTGTTCCTTCGTGGTATGACATTGAAGATTTGTGGGATTTTGGTTTTGTCCAATTTTCTACTGATGGAGGACAAACCTGGACATCAATGTCAAATGACAATACTACATATGATCATGATCCAGGTGCTCATCCTGATGTTTTAGCAAATCTTCCTGGTATTACAGGTAATACTGGAGGAGAGTATTGGACATTAGAGTTCGATCTTGATGACTTTATTACTCCTGGTACTGAAGTCATTTTCGGTTTCAGATACGTGACTGACTGGGCAACACTTCATCCAGGATGGTATATTGTAGGTGCCTATGTTGGAGCTACTGAGCTTGAACTAACTCCTGTATATCCAGAAGCAGACTTCCAAGTAACATTTGTTCATAAGGGTGAATTACCTTCCGGATGGGAATGGACTATTGTCTATGATATGTGGTCTAAAGATGATGCTACTGAATATGGAAAATCTTTCGTTCATGGAATGCCTTGGGAAGAAATTTATGTTGTAATCAGTCCTATAAATGAAAAAGGATGGGTTGATTACAATTTTAAATTAGAATCATTCAGATCTAGAAACTTCTTGAAATAGAGTGATTAAATAGTTTTAAAATAAAAATAAATCTTTTTTTTTCTTTTTGATTTTTAAGGTTTTCTTGAGCTTCTATTTAAGAACTTCCATTAGTAGGTTATAAATTACTAATAAACATAAAATCTCTCAAATCAAAAATTTTAAAGAAAAAGCCTTGCAGATTTTAAAAAAAAAAAAGAGATGATATAAAAATTATATAAAATATAATTTAGATCATAATAGTCTTCATATTTTTAAATAATCACATAATGAATTATGTACGTGTTTTAAAATCAGTAAATGTTGAGATATTTAGACTAGTTATTATCCTTTTATCGTTCGGCAGTTAGCTAAATAGAGAATGATATTTTTAAAAAAAGTATTTAGGGAAGATATACTCCTTGAATTTTAATGGTTTAATCGAAAATTTTAATAAATTAATTGATTTCAACTTTATGGACGTTTTTCAATTTTGTAAAATGAAAAAAAAGATTTATAAATATGTCAACATAATAAATTCTCAACAAAATAGTCTATAATTTCTTAGGGTGAACTTCACATGGAGAAATTTGATGACTTTTTTGATGATGTTCGTAATATCTTCGAAATTTATACATTTTTGGATATTTGAACATTGAAAATGGAAAAGAAATTTTTACCAAATTTTAAAAAAAAAAGAGATGATATGTAATGAGAAAAAAACTAGTTACATTACTAGTAGTCTTCGCCTTTTTAAGTGTTGCTGGAATTACAGTAATTTTCAATGTAAGAGGAGATATCCGTACAGAATATGATGGATTTGATATCGAACCTGTTTATGATTTTAAACATACTAACGAATTATCACTTGATGGTGTAGAGTTTACTTATCCAAATAGTCCATGGAATTATCCTACCATTGATGATTATTTAGGCATTCTTGTTTGGCGTCCTTTTGAAAATATCTTTAATGGTACCTATGGAAACATTTGGATTGGATTAGATCCTGTCTATGATGAATATATTGATCTTGGTCCTGCAGGATTTAGTCCTGAGGATATCTGGGCTTTTGGTTATCCTTGGACTCCTACTGGATACCCAGATTCAGGTTATCCAAGTGGCTATTATTTACCTCCGGGATATAGAGATACTATAACTGGGGCAGATTTATTAGATATTTTAAATGAGTTTGATACTAATATTCACGATACAGTTGTGGAACATTTTGGTGAATATGCTGATCGAGCAGGGCCCTTTGGTGACTATAAGACTCAAATTATGATATTCAACCTTCGTGATGAATTTTTCTACGATCCTCTTAACGCAGCGGGATACACCGCAGGATATTTCTGGAGTTCAATCGCTAATTGGGGTGTTAATGCATTCCATATGGATACATATCAGTGGTGGAGAAGGCAAGGTGATAATCCACCTATGATTGATCCCTTAACTGGATATGATTTTACTCATCTTAGTGTGAAAGCAAACCAATATGAAGGAACTTTTGCTCATGAATTTCAACATCTCGTCAATAATGACGTAGATCCTGATGAATTTTCATGGGTTGATGAAGGAAGTTCAGTTTTAGCTATGTATCTCTGCGGATATGGTTTCTCCAAAGGACATATATCAGAGTATCTGCTTTGGCACTGGGATACACCATTGACAATCTGGGAAGGGTATTTAGCTGATTATGGAGCGTCTTTCCTATGGACATACTATATGTATGAGCATTATGGAGGTACTGAGTTAATATGGGACTTTTGTCATGAACAAGCCAACGGAATCGAGGGATGGAACAATGTACTTGCTGCGCGCGGTATATGCAAAACATTTGATGAAATCTTTCAAGATTGGTGTATCGCAAACTATCTGGATGATCCCTCTTTCTGTAAAGGAAGATTTGGGTATTACTATTTAGATATACCCTCTGATAACTCAGAAGGGATGAGTATACAATTATCAATGGATTTATGGTATAGTTGGTATGGACATTTGGGCTTTTTCGATTGGTTTGTGGGTGATTATCCATATGCAGGTAGCTATATCCTTGTTGGACGTGGATTACCTTACACCACGAATTATGTCAAATTCTCAGACATGCCACAGTTATTTGAAGTCACATTTGACGGTGATGATTTCTGCGGTGCAGCACCAACAAGTGGTACCCATAATTGGTTTTCTGGCGGTGAAGCATGGGCATGGTACCAACTTGGTCAGACATTTGATATCCCTGCTACAGGAGCAACCTTGCACTTCTCGAACTACTTTTCAATAGAGGCAGATTGGGATTATGGGTATGTAGAAGTTCATGACCTCACTACTGATACATGGACAACACTTCCAGGTTTATTGACAACTGACTATTATGCTCATTGGCAAGACAATACCGCTATACCTGATGAGAGAGAACCATTTTATTACAATGCAACTGGAACTTGGAATGCCTTTACAGGAGATAGTTATGGAATATACACTGAAACCATGGACCTTACACCTTTTGCTGGACATACTATAGAACTATACTTCACTTATTGGACTGATGGATACACCCTTGCTTCAGGATGGTATCTTGATGATATT
>JABAHP010001251.1_pt2 | contig 22811 bp, 15 predicted proteins | sample 7062081 | NCBI WGS metagenome assembly JABAHP01 (sample SAMN14534357, study PRJNA622989) | marine sediment metagenome | biome: marine biome [ENVO:00000428]; feature: marine pelagic biome [ENVO:01000023]; material: deep marine sediment [ENVO:00002113] | place: India: Gulf of Kutch | collected...
ATCGGGAGTAAAATCCGGCCACAAGGTGGTGGTGAAATACAGTTCGGCGTAAGCGGACTGCCAGAGGAGGAAATTGCTGGTCCTCAGTTCTCCCGATGTCCGGATGATCAGGTCAACCGGGGGGAGTCCGCCGGTATCGAGCATTGATTCGAACTTCTCCCCGGTAAGTTCCTCGGGACTGAGTCCAAGGGCCAGGGCTTTCCGGGCCGCCCGGACGATCTCGTCCCTTCCGCCGTAGCTGAGGGCCGAAACCAGTGTCATCCCGGTATTCAAAGCGGTACGCTCGGCAGCGTCCTGCAGCAGGGACTGTATCCCTGAGGGAAGCTTCCAGGTTTCTCCAATGACCCGGAAACGGATATTCCCGCGCTCCAGCTCGGCTACCTCTTTTTTCAGGTATCTCTCCAGCAGCTTCATCAGGAGGGATACCTCGTTTGCCGGGCGCTGCCAGTTCTCAAGTGAGAAGGTATAGAGCGTCAGCACCTTTACCCCCATTTTGCTGGCGGCGCGGATGATGTCGAGCGCGCGGTCCGCGCCCCGGCGGTGCCCCTCGATACGGGGAAGGCCGCGCGTTTTTGCCCACCGGCCGTTGCCGTCCATGATGATGCCGATATGCTCAGGTATTTTTTTCATGGCTGTCTCGGTTACTCACCCCGCAACATGTAGATAAATACCTTGGTCTTGAACAGGCCTCTCCCCTTGATGAGCTTGAGGGGATCGATGCCCGAGGTGTTGACCAGTACGAATAGCTGGTCATTGTACACCAGAATGTCAGCGACCCCTCCGGGAAGGTCTTTGATTACCGTGGCTTCCTCCATGCGGTTACCCGCAGGGTTCAGGGCAAGAATGTCGGTTGAAGAGTTTCCGAATCCAGGAGTGGACTGGGACAACGGTGTGCGTTTCAGTACCAGGGCACCGCCTGAGGTTACGGTAATGGGGTCGTTGACGGTCCACGGTTCGGTCTCTCCCAGGTCCGTTACGACCCGTTCGCCGAACTTCCGGTAAGGCCATCCATAGTTCTCTTCACTGCGCCAGAGGATCTCTCCTATGGAAGCGTGCAGGACCATGTGGCGGCTGGCGTCGTAAGTGAGCACCGCGTTCCTCCCGTCGGGAAGGTCGATATAGGTGAAATCATAAATGTTCACGCCTTTGGGCAGATCGAGGGGGGCGGTTTCTGTGGAGGATACGCTTTCGTCCCAGTTCACTGGATACACACTGCCTCTGAATCCGCCGTCGAGTCCGGGGCGCTGTCCGTAAAGCAGTCCGTTTACCACCCGGACGAAAATATCCTCTTCCCAGAGAAGGTCGAACGAGGTGCCGTTGTATTTATAGATATAAGAGCCCGCGTTGCTTCCGTCAGTACCTGAGACGATGACCTCTTCGCGGCCGTCGCCGTCGAGGTCGTGCGATTCCAGCCAGATATGGGTCTCGAAGATGTTCCCTTCCAGTTCGGCCCCCTTGAGCGCCGGGGTCAGCATGCCGCCCAGGGTGTAGGCGCGAACGGTGGCCCCGGAACTGAACAGGAGTTCCGCGGTGCCGTCTCCGTCGAGATCGCCGCTGTCAATGAGCAGGGCACTGTAGGGAAGGGTAAATCCAAGGGTGGGCCTGTTCCGGTCAGGAGCAAAGTACTCCTCTCCCACACGGGACTCTTCCACGGCTTCCTTGGTCAGTTCGGTATCACTCCACATGAGTTCGGCCCCGTCGCTGGCCCATATGACCCGTTGCCTGACGATCGTTCTGGTCAGGGGGCCCGATGCGGAGAGAATGAGTACGGCTTCAGCCCCGAGACGATTGGCCTCGGAAATCAAGGTGCCGTGTACGGGCTCGCCGGGTGCGGTTTCAAGAAGGTCGAAGCGTTCGCTGCTCTTGAGTATATTGAAGTATTCCTCGGCCAGGGACCATTCCATGTCCTTGCTCTGAAAGAACAGCAGTTGTACGGGGGCGGAGGACAGCCGGAGCACGTCGCCTTGAAGGGCCTCTCCCTGAATAACAGTGAAAGTGGAACCCTCATCCGTGACCTCCACCGCCTCAGCGGTGCCAACGGGTTCTTCTGCCTGTCCCACGCGCTCCCCGGTGATGGGGTGGACAAACGCCTCGCCGGGGCGGAGTATCCTGAGGCGCATACCGGGCTTGAGCCCGTCGCCAGCCGTTATATCGGAGGTTATCCGGTCATCGGCGGATGAGAGCACCGTCCCCCGCAGGGACGTGAAATACGAAAGGACCTCATCGCGCATCTGCTCAAAGGTGGTCTGCTTGTCCTGTTCGCTCCCGGTTGCGGCTGTGGCAGGGCCGGCCTCCGGTACGCTTTCCGGCCGGGAGGCGGGAACGGTAATGGGCTTTTCGTTCGATGCGCAGCCGCTCAGGGCCAGCTGGAGCGCGGTACATAAAAGCAATATGTATATCAGTCTTTGCATATTTATGGTCGGCCTTCTTGTAACATTATGATAAATAAACGAATACCAATTATACCATACGACTATATACAAAGGCCTTCGCCTTGACAAAGCAAGACGCTATGGTGTTTAATTTTAATTCGGACAGGACGACGATGTCCGGACAGGCGCGTAGCTCAGGGGGAGAGCGCTACCTTGACACGGTAGAGGTCGGCGGTTCGAAACCGCCCGCGCCTACCATGAAAATTAAAGGGTCAGCCGGTTCGGCTGACCTTTTTTTTATGGGAGTGTGCACTAAGTGTGCAGTTCAATACAATTCCATGGGGAGGGAGAGTCATCTCCCGGCAAAGGCTCAGTGCACGGCAAGCACCGAATCGACGAACTCCCTGAATCTCTGCCGGAAGATATCGACCCTGAATCGTTCTGCGTTCTCCCGTATCGGTCCAGGCCTGAATGTGCCGTTCGATGTTTCGAACTTCTCCACGGCCGCGATTATACTCTCAACGGTCTGTCCGTCAAAGAACATACCCGTCCGTCCGTCCCTGACGCTTTCACGTNNTTTTGCACCGCTGTGATTATACTTTCGACCGTCTGTTTCTCAAAGAACGTGCCCGTCTGACCGTCCCTGACGCTTTCCCGCACTCCGCCCTGGCCTCTGCGATGAAGCTTTCTGACACACTCTGATCTTCATGCCTCGAGTGTAAAGGACGCAATTGCAAACAAACCGCAAAAGTTCTTTTATAAAGCGCTTTAATAAAACGCTTTAGAGGAAGAGAATGGAAACGCTTGAGGGGTAAAAGTCGGGGGCTCCTGTTCAGGAGCCCCCGGAAATGTCCGTCAGATGTTACATGCTTGGCAGTTTACCAGCTGGTCGTGTCGCTGCCCTGCCAGGTGTAACATTCCGCGGGATTGCTGGGATTCGGACAGTACTTGCCCTGCACGGTGTAGTAGATGTCGTCCATGAGCTCAGGGGTCCTGTCGAACTTGAGGGTGATCTTGTTATCACCGGAAAGCCTCACATCGACCGGGTACTGGTCGGGATCGGCCGTTATCTCACGGTTGTCCGCGATATTCAGGGAAGCCGTCGAGTTCAGATCGTTCGGAAGCACGATGAATATCGTTGACGTGCCGTTCGTTGTGTTATGCGTGGCCTCGGGCTTCACTTCGATATCGGCGGCCAGGTAGACCGTGATGGTCGACGTAGCGGTCGTGACGTTGCCGGCCACATCCACGGCCTCGGCAGTGATAACATGGTCGCCGATGGAAAGCGTGCCCTGGATGATGTCGCTTATCGAAACACTCACCGGTGCCGTGTCATCGCCCTCGCCCGTAACGGTCGCGATCTCCTGACCGTCCAGCGAAACCGTCAGGGTGAATCCATACCCCTGGTCGGCGGCCTGAACGTCAAGCGGGAACTGGTCGGTGACGTGCGAATAATGGGTGCCGTCCGCGGGTGAAATAATGGAGACCGTGGGCATCCAGTGGTCCACATAGATATGGCGCGTGTCCGTGGACTGGAGGTCCAGGCCGTCCGATGCGCTGACGATGATGGTGTTCTCACCGCTGGTGACCGTCAGGTCGTAGGAGAAGGACACCTCGTAGGGATCCTCGGGATTGTTCGTGGACACGAAGTTGACCGGAATACCGTTGACCTCGATAGAAACCACGCCGTCATCATCAGTGGCGGTGCCGCTGACGGTGACGGTCTGTGCATTGGTAATGCTGTCTGCATCGGGGGTATCAACCGTGATCTCCGGCCCATCGAAGGGCATTTCCTTCTCAACGCCGCATTCGAGTGCGATCTCATATCGTGCGAAGGTGACATAGCTGCCGTCCTCGGTATAGGCGGCGCAGGTGAAGTTGTACAGGCCGTCCGGGCCGTGTACTTTGACCTCGGGATTTTCCATGAGCGGCGCGTAGGAGTAGCCTCTTGTGCGCCAGTAGGTTACTTGACGGCCCTGCTCATTATAGGTCCTGGCGTAACCGTCGAGCCTCGGGTTGCGCAGGAGGCCGCCGGAAGCGTCCCTGTACCTGAGCTGGAGGGAGCCCGTGCAGTGGTCGATATCCTGTACGGTGGTCTCACCGGCAACGATGTCCGCGTTCTCGCCGAAGTTGTAAGCGTAGCCGTTATAGTACCTATTGTAGTCGTACAGATACATGTAGGCCAGGTTGTTGTAGCCGAGATCGTTGTCATAGGCCCGTGCGTACACGTAATAGGTGTTCCATGGGCCGGGCTGGAGAATGAGCCGATAGGTGTTGTCCGGGTCGGTCCCGTACTGAGTCTCGTAGGAGTACCCTCCATAGGTGGGCTGCCTGACGTAGCCGGTGCCCGGCTCGTAGATATCAGAGACGCCCTGCGCATTGAGCCGGTAGTACTGCATGTCCTCATTCGTGAGCGTGCCGGTGAACGTGATGTCCCCGGTGAGCACGCCAGAATCGGAGATGAAGTCCAGGGTATAGCTCTGGCCGGGTTGGACATCGATGCGGTTGTTGTTGTAGTCGCCGCCGATATATGGCCACCGCAAATACGTTCTACCGCTGTTCATGTAGGTATAGGCATATACATACCTGGAGACGGCCTGTACATTTTCGAACAAATAGCTGCCAGGATTTTCGTAAATGTATTGATTCTTATAGTCTCCGGTTACACTGCTGTAGATCCGGTGGTAGTACAGGTTCTCGACGTTGGCAAGGTCAACGGTTCCCTGTATTGTCGCCCCTGTCGTAGGGGCACTGTGAACAATATCAACAGTGATTGCCTCGGTCTCTCCTGAGGCGATATCCGCGTAGTAGTAAGGACTTGTGTTGATATTGTACTGTTTGCCGTCGATATATAAGTAGGCGTAGATCCGGACCTGCTGATTGGGCACCACGGGCATCTCAAAGATGCCGTCGGGGCTGTAGCTCGAGTTGGTGTACAGCCGCGAATAGGTCCGCTCACCTGGGGATGATACGTTCTTGTTGGCATACGCATAGATATACCAGGAATTATAGGCGTCTCCTGTCAAGTTGAGCTGAAACCGAACCGTGCCATAGTCCACGGAGTAATCGTTCTGCACGGTCGTGTACGCCGGAACATTCAGGGTACGGTTGTTGAAGTACATCTGGGTGTACGGATAATATGCCCCTGTGGGCCTGATGGTGGCGTTCATGGAGAAGTTGTGGTCAAAGTTACCGGTCTGGACGGTGAGCGAGTATGTGTTATCACTGACGCTCTTGCTCGAGGAGAACCCGCCCCCCGAGGCGCTGACGGAAAGGCTTGATACATTCAGGTCTCCAACGGTAACCGTGCCGGCAATATAGCCGGGGACTATCTCGGGCGGGGCGTCAGCCAGCAACGTGCCGGGGATAAGGAGGGCCAGCGCCGCGACGGTGGCAAGAGCAAGTGTCATGAGTTTTCCGTATTTCATTCGATACTCCTTATATGTTTTTTGTTAACGTTCTCTAGTCCACCAGAGAGCCGGTCACCGTGACCGTCTGGCTTGCGCCGGAAGCATCCGTGTATGTCATGATCCATGTGGATTCCGCTTCCGGGGTGCCCGCGTCGGCATCGGCCGCGAAGGGCACGCCGATCTGGACCTGGCCCGTATCGGCAAGATCGCCCAGAAGCACCGGATTGGTTCCATAGAGAATATTATTGGCACCCGCAATGGCCGCCGTGAGGTCCGTCACATCGCCGCCGCTGGTGTTCATGACATTCAGTATCACCAGCCCGCTGACGCTGCCGGGCTCTGCGACGACATCCATCTGCTGGTACAGGACCTGAAACTCGTCGGCCGCCAGCGCAGGGCTGACCTGCAGTACCACCAGCATGCCAAGCATCAAGAATAAGGCAGTAAGTCTTCTCATCTGTTCACCTCTTGACATTAGTTTTCGTTCTGAAGAAAATGCGTCTGTGTTACCCGTTGTGATGCTGTTAATACGTTTGTAAGTAGCCCCCCTTTCCATTTCCGCGTAAAGCTCACCTCCGGAACCCTGAAGGTCCCTGTGTCCTCACGGAAATGATATTGTTTTACGTAGGCAGTTCTATGAATCCTACGGAATTCCCCCCAGCACTCTTAAACGTATTGCTTCAGGAATTTCTTACAATCACTTCAGGCCGGAAATGCACACAAAAAAACCGACCTGCCAGCAGATAATACCTTGGCAGCCCGGCTATCTTCCCCCTACCAGAAGACCCGTCGCTTTCCGTCCCCCCCTCACGAAGGGTTTGGCTTTTTCAGATTCGTTTTAAGAAGAAATAATCTCCGGAAGTCCCCCCAATTGAGAATTCCGTTGTATTTCATTTATAGCATAACATATAAAAGATGTCAATCAAAAAAGTAGTTTTTAAAATATCTAAACATCTTTTGAAAGGTTGCATTGTTTTGTAAATGAAAAAACTTTGATGATTCCCCTGAGAAGCAAACAAATGTCTCAGTTTTCAAGAGAGGGTACTTGCAGGAAGAACTTTTCGGAGCAGAGTAAGGTAGACTTTGTGGAAAAAGTGATATAGATCCAATAATCGCTTAAACACATGGAAGGCAGTTTGCATGTCACATTTTGTTTCAGTGAAGGAATTGCTTTGCCCGTAAATGACAGGACACACTTTTATTGTTCATTGACTCCGCTTTTAAAAACCGTTGGCCATATATTATTCCATTCGCTCGCTCCCGCCGATGTGAATTTTCACATCTCTACTTTTCAGGGGGCACACTCCGTCGGGGGTCAATAAGCTGCAAGTACTGAGTCGATGAATTCCCGGAATTTCCGCCGGAAGATATCGATCCTGAACCGCTCGGCGTTCTCACGTATCGGTCCTGGCCTGAACGTGCCGTTCGAGGTCTCGAACTTTTCCACCGCCGCGATGATGCTCTCAACGGTCTGTCCGTCAAAGAACATCCCCGTCCGTCCGTCCCTGACGCTTTCACGTACGCCACCCTGTCCGTAGGCGATGACCGGGGTGCCGCAGGCCTGAGCCTCAACGGCGATGATGCCGAAGTCCTCCTCCGCGGCGAATACGAATGCCTTTGCCCGCTGCATGTAGGAGCGAAGTGTCCCGAAGTCCTGTCTGCCCATGACCGTTATATTATCGGTAACGAGGGAGCTGATGGAGCCGTACTCGGGCCCCTCACCGATCATGACGAGACGCTTCTCCGGCATCCGGGAGAAAGCCCTGACGATAAGGTCGAGCCGCTTGTAGGAGACCATCCGTGAAGCGGTCAGGTAGAAGTCCTCTTTCCCTCCGTTCACCGTGAAACTTTCCGTGTCGACCGGAGGATAGATGACCGTTGCTTCCCGGTCATAGATCCGGCGTATCCTTTCCGCTATGTATTCGGAGTTCGCGATGAAATCAGTGACATGGCTGCTATTCCGGTAATCCCAGGCCCGCACGCGGGACAGCACGGCATTTGCGGCCATGCGTTTAAGCCCCCTGTTTATGTTGGCAAGATCAAGATAGACATCCTTCATGTCCCACGCGTAACGCATTGGGGTATGGCAGTAACAGATATGGGGCTGCCCCTTCCTCGTCCGCACTCCTTTTGCCACCGCGTGTGATGAGGAAATGACCAGATCATACCCGGACAGGTCGAACCGCTCGACAGCCGTGGGCATGAGGGGAAGGAGGGAGCGGTACTTCCTGCGCGCAAATGGTATCTTCTGAAGGAAAGAGGTCCTGATCTCATGTCCTGAGATAAAGTTCCGCTCATCCCCGGGCAGGAATTCGAACAGGGTATACAGGTGGGCATCCGGATAAAGATGCAGTATCTGTTCAAGCACCTTTTCGGCACCGGCGTAAGTCACCAGCCAGTCATGTATTACTGCTATCTTCATAATGAAGAACCTTTATTCATGAAACCCCTGTCCGGAATTTAAGGATACAAGTAAAGGATATCTCAATTATGGACGCATGGCAACTATCCTTTTCATAGCTGCAGCAAGGAAGGGCTTATGCAGAAGCTATACGTCTTTTCCGGAATGAACTTTATCCCGCAGCACCTCAAGCATCTGTTGCGTTCGCCAGTGCCAGGTATGCCTGTGGGCGAGTTCCGTGCCTGTGCCGACCCGGGGAGAATAACGGCCTTCCTCAAGTGCACGGGAAATGGCCGCAACAAATGCCTCAGGCGTATTATCGGCCATTATACAGGCCCCGGAGAACTCTTCAAGACTGTTCAGCTTCGTCGTTATTACCGGACATCCGGCGGCAAGGTATTCAAAGAACTTCATGGGGAACATGGCCCGTGTGTAGTCGTTCAGGGGGGCGGGGATCACCGCGGCGTCAAACCCCCTGAGGTAGTCGGGCAGACTCTCGTAGGGCCTCGGCCCCATCAGGTGTATGTTCGGCCCGGCAAGCCCGGAGGCGTCTGTGCCGGGATGCCCTTCGCCCACGTCCCCTATGAGCACCCAGTGCCAGTCAGGCCTGAGTTCAGCTGAACGGGAGACAAGGGCGATATCGAACTTGTACTCACTGACCGCCCCGACGAACCCGATCCTCGGACGCGGAATGCTCTCGAGGTCGGCCGGCACCGGCCCCGTGTCCCGGGCCTTTGAAAAATGGCCGTAATCGACGACATTGGGGAAGTAATGGCAGCCGGGATTGAGCTTTGAGCAGGAATGCTGCAGCGCTTTGCTGGTCGTGAACACCAGGTCCGCCCGGGACAAAAGCTCCTTTTCCGCATTACGAATGGTATCGAGCGGCATGCCGGGGGTGGCAGCGATATCGTCGACACAGTGATATATGAGCAGGGAATGGTCCACTCCCTGTGCTATCTCTAATGATATTGGGCTATAGGTCCAGAAAACGGGTGAATCGAAGCCGAGCCTCGAGGCATGAAACCTCAGCAGGGTCCTCATCAGGAAAGTATTGAGCCTTTTTATGTCGGCCAGTCCGTGGAAGGGTATCACGAGGGGCGAGAGCACCCATATATTCTCGTTGACCCTGCGCAGTCCCCTCAGCCCTTTCCACAGACGTTTCAGGATGCGAAGGCGGTCGCGTCTTCTCAGCGTGGGACGTCTGAGCCCCATGGACTCAACGTACAGTATTCGAAATCCCTGTTCTGCCATGCCGACGGCAACGTGCTGTTTGTTCGTCCAGAAAGGATTGTCCCAGTCCGCGGTTGAAAGGAGAATGATGTCCTGTGTCATGCCAGCTGCTGCCCTTCCCTGAAAAGCATGCCTCTGTACTCGACTGCAAGACCGGGCAGTCCCTCAGTTGCCTGGCTCATTACACGAAGACCGTCTTTTTCCACGTGCACCTCCGCTGTATCGCGCTTCAGGAGAAACGAAAGGCATTGGGCCGTGTTACACCACCAGAGCCCGTCATGCGAGCAGATGTGGTCCAGCAGCTCACGGTGAACGCCCATGCGCTCCTCTTCCGAGTGCCAACCGTACCGGTACTGGGCGGAGAACGGATGGTCCAGGTATCCGAAAATGGACCTGGACGCCACATGATTATTGAAACTCCGGATGTATGGTTCTGCCGTATTGCCGTACCTGTGATAGCAGTCGCCGTGCAGCATGCATTGCTGTGAATGTGATACTACGGTCCCCTCCATGAAGGGCACGCGCCCCGCGCGTCCAAGCAGGTATTCGGGGTCATTATGAATGATCCCACCGACGAAGGCCCGTATTCCCGCATCGGCCATGGCCCGGACCGCGTAGGGAGGGGTTTGATGGAATGGTGCGACTGCAAACACAGGAGAAACTTCGGGGAAATGCTGCTTCATCCATTCCAGAGCCTGCCCCATGTCTGCTCTTGATGCTTCGTAGCTTCCCCCCCAGTCGGGCAAATGGCCGTGGGAGTGTATCAGGAGCGACCCTCCGGCCTGAGAAGTGTCACGCATCAGGGAGATATCGTCATCGCTGAATTCAAGGCCGGTAAGAAGAGCCAGCGAGAAGGCAAGCTCCCTTTCCCGGTAGAATTCAAAGAGGTTTCGGGCGGAACCGACGTCCTGGTCGCAGTCCAGCCGCATGGTCGCGGCACATGAGTATCCAAAGGGGATCTCGGAGATACAGGGGAGGCACGGAAGGGTGTCGCCTCTGTATTCGCTGAAAAACCTTTCAATGACCCTCCACTCCAGACTGTCCACCGGTCCCGCAGAACGATTGAACCATAAAACAGATGAGTCCCTGAAGTCGGTGACAGAGGCGTAGAGGCTAAGAGGCTCTCCCCCCGGGCCATAAACACTGGCAATGGGAGTGGTGCCGTTGGCATGCACCACCGATGACAGTGACCATACGGTGTTATCCAGCATGATACGCCCGTATCCCATGTTGTTCCACTCGTCCGTAAAATCATATCTGGCAAAGTGGCGTATATTCAGCGGAGAGGCGGCCCCGAGGGGATGGTCCTTTTCATAATGGACGGATGCGAAGGATACATCACAGTGATGCCAGGCAGGGGAGGGCGATACTTCACCCCATGCGGCCTGTTCCGCGCTTAATGGTTCGACGTGTATCCCAAGGTCGGAGGCAAACTCAGGTGGCAGAGATCCAAGCAGCAGGATCTTTCTCCCTTTTCCTTTAAGCTTTTTAAACAGCGGGTAATGTTCACTGTCCGGATTCAGCAACACCGCGCACTCCGGGAGGCTTCCTTCCTCACCGTATATGCAGGAACTCACCAGGGACACTGAGAACGAGCGCCTCAGTGCCTGCTCAACGATTTCCTTGAGATAGTCATCAGATGCTCTTTGAAAAAGGATCATCTTCATACTGCTCTATTATAAAGACATTGCTTGCGGCCTGGGAAACAGCCATTGTTCCTGAGGCTTGTCAGGAAAGCGTAATTTTTTTCGGACCTTGATGTCGGATGCTACAAAGCCCGCGCATCCTTTGACCTGCGGACTATAGGGCAGGACGGCGTTTCCTGGCAGAACTCCGGAAATACCCCCTTTGCCAACTGCGACCTCATATCTCTGTATTCTTCCGCGTTCCAGAGGTCTCGGAGAGAATGGAACAAATTATCGTTATCAAGTTCGGAAAACATCACAAACGGGGTTTTTGCATAACAGCATGGCATAATACCCCTGCTCATAACATAAATGGTTTTCCAGGGTTCGGAGCACAACGGCGAGCCGAGCACAGCCTCGCCAGGGCCAAACTCAAGGTCGTCATAAAACTCAAGGTTCAGTTCCGAGGCTGACTGCCTGGCCTGTCCTGTCAACTCCTGTATTTCCGAAATGTCCAGTATTTCACGGCGGTAATCAAAAACAAAACCGTCCCGCTGGACCGGCTCCTCCTTTAGCTTTCCTTCCAGGTAAAGGCTGCGTATCTTTACGCCATCCACTCCGATCTCGTTCATCAAGTTCAGAAAGGAAAGGAGTTCAGAAGTGTTTGAGCGCATAAGGATAAACGATACTATAACGGTCGGGAGATCTCCATGGTCTTTCTTTCTTGCACACATCTCCTTCAGATTGGCAATGAGTGTCTTGAACTTCTCGTTCCTGTACTTCCAGTATCCCCTGTCGGAAGCAGCATCGAGTGAAACATAAAGCATGACGTTTTTGCCAAGGAACATGTCCTGCCGCTTTCTGTCAAGCAGCAGTCCGTTTGACGTCATTGAAAACTGTTTACCAAACCTGTCGGCGCTTTCAATAATTTCCCGCAGGTTACTGCTCAGGAGAGGTTCTCCATAACTGCAGTCCACAATCTCCGAAGCACGGTGGTAGAATCCTTCAAGCGACAGCAAGAAATCCTGAGAGACCACCCCGTCATGGGTTTCCATGGACTTTACCCAATCCCATTCGCAATACACACAGGGAGGCTTGATATTACATTTGTTTTCAAGGGTTATCCTCAGGCCCTGGGGGTAGGAGTCGAGAGTAGCCTTGCCCTCAATGAATTCCCGGTCATTCAGAGCCTTGTTGCCGGCCATGAGAGAGAGTGACCGCGCCCTGTGGGAATCGTTGCTCCCTTCCACCTCTCTGATCATCAGACCCAGTTCCCGGCTGTCATCCGGTACGGGAATCACCGGGTCAAGGCTGAAGGACAATTCTCCCTGAACTTCATCCTCAAGGTCCAGGGAGTATCTGTTCCATCCCCGAGTGAGTGTCAGTTCTGTCAGGATTTGATCCTTATAGGATATCTTGAGTGCTCCGGTCTCACCGTAATAACACATGAAGAAGTTGATATATCTGAAAGGCCGGGCAAGCCGGAGAAGGAAATCCCCCGTGCTCCAGACAAAACTGCCGTCTCTGTCGCTTTCTTTGTCATAGAATCCAGCTGCAGGTTCTATCCAATCTCTGAAAATTCCATCGTAGTGCATATAGCAATAATTCCCCCCGGTCAAGGCAACAGGTTAAGGGTCTCCTGTCGAACTTGCACACCTTTCTCAAAGATTACACTAATGATTCTCATAATAACAGTTGTCTGAGTCCCGGCGGGTGAACATCAATCCGTTCAGGGCCCGGTAATAAGCAGATTCCCCCTCAGGGGAGTTGTTCCCTTATCTTCAAACCAGAAATATCCCTCTCTTACCATATCAAGCTTGATCTCGTAATCGCCTCTCCTGAGGCCCGTAACATCTATCTTTAATTTGAAGTCAACCTTTTGGGAAGGCTTTATCTCCCCGGCAGGCAAAGGATAACGTCTTTCATTTAATGCCGTCCCCTGTCCACCTCGAAGGTAAACCCGGCTACCCAGATACAAGGACCCATCATTGTTTATCCATGTCACTTCACTGGAATTAGTTATTGTCCCTTTTATAACTGCCGTCCCATTCTCGGGCACTCTCACTTCCAGCAGATCAGTCTCAATGTTGTAAGAGAGCCGGTAGAATTCAAGTTGGGTACCGGTCTTTCTCTGGGGGGGCGCCAGTTTGTTAAAGTATTCCCTTTCCTCAGCGGTATATCCTGCCTCTACGCCATCATTGTCGGTTCCACACCAGGGGGAGAGAACGAAGACCAAACCGTGTTCATCACACCAGCGCTTGTATTCCTCAGCATTATAAAGCTGTAAAGGGTGGCCGACAAAGTTTACTTTTATGGTAAACCCGTTGCCCTTCAGATAAAGAAGGGAGTCAAAGAAACGTTCTTTTTGAAACCCCCTGGATGTAGGGTGGAGACTTCCTGTAATGACCTTGAGCCCAGGGGATAGTTCCCCGTCATCTCCACGATATACAGTACTGTTTACTATCTCCTCGACCCCTGTACTCAGGTTCGAGGTAATGGACACATAAAACTTCTTTGATAATAATCTTACGACAGGCATCGTCGCTTTTGCGATGAGAGGCTCTCCACCGGAAACGGCAACGATCCCCCATTCATACTGCTTGAGGATCCCATCCCATATTGATACCCATTCTTCAACAGACAGCTCCGGCAGTGCGGAAGGAAATTCATTCAGTTTCAGCTTTCCGGCAGCGCATCCGCAATAGTGACAGTCATAATTACATACCAGCGATGGGGACCAGACGATATAAACGAAGTTCCTGAGAGGCTCTTCCAGGGTCTGCTCAGCCCAGAATTTTCCTTTCACCGGGTGCGCGTATCTGCTCTGCGCCCTATGCGTACGCGGCACGGTTGCTCCTTCGTCAAAGACCCATTTGGTGGTCCAGTCAAGGTCGCATGCCGCGTAGCACCTCGGATGGGTACACAGCCGGGGAGCGTCAAAGGGCCTCCATCCATCTTTCACATTGAACAAGGGGGGCCGTTTATCGTTATAATCGGCCATACAGCGATAGACATCCCCGTTAGGATAAACTAAGAAGTGATTGATGCCGGCAGAACAATAAACCTTCTTATCACTTTTAAACATGTTCATCCTTTTTCACGTCAATGAAGCGCTAAGCAGGAACACTGTTACCGTTGTATCACTTAATAATATTAAGGTAACGGGAGCTTTCAGGCTGCATCGGGTAGAAACGTTTCCCTGTCCATACAAACATTTCTTCTCATCGTATTCCGGATCATAAAAACCGGCCTCTTTTCCTTCGTGCCAGCAATATCCCGCCAATAGCGCCTCCTTGTCCCGGCCTCCTGTGTCCCCCCGTCATCGGCTCCCCCCCTTGCTTCCTATCGTATAGATACAATTGGACTTCGCGCAGATATCATGGATCTCATCGCGCAGGACACTCTGCCGCACCTCCCTGGCGATCGTGCCGTTCCAGATAGCGTCAAAACTCTCCTCTTTCAGATTCCCCAGGTGAAGACCGGGGGTCGAGATGTAACAGCATGGCACAACATCGCCATTCGAACGCACCTGGGCCCATTGCCACGGGAAACGGCAATCTTTCACTGTGACGTTTTGCTTGTTCCTTTTCTCAATGTCATTCTCGCCGTCGTTTTCGAAATAGATATAGTGCGAACCCGATTCCAGCAGGATCCCGAGAGACTCCGCCAGCTCGAACGACTCCCTGACGATCTCGTTGGACAGGCGGGGGAAATGTTTCAGGTGCTGGCTATGGTAGTCAAAGCGCCAACCGTCCCGCTCTACACTCCAGCCGTAGGGGACACCCCAGACACTTCCATCATCAAAAAGATGGCTGATAAGGACCTTATCAGCCCCAAGCCTCTTCGCCAGCCTGACAAAATCGGGCACCTCTTCAATGTTTTCGCGCATAAGGGTCATGTTCAGATAGATTCGGGGATGCCGGACATTGCGTTCCTTTTTTATGTTCTGAAACTGCTCGACATTGTATACCAGGCGGTCGAAATCTGCCCCCCGTAACCTGCGATAGGTCTCTTTTGTGCTGGCATCAAAGGAGATATTGATTACCGTGAACTTCGAATCGATCAGACGATGGATGGTTTTATCATCAAAAAGCTGTGCATTGCTGTTGAACTCGATATGGAGGGCTTCATGCTGTTTCACGTGCTCGGCAAGGGTCCAGAACGTGGGGCTCAGGATTCCTTCACCCACGCCATTGAGAACAAGTGTCCTGGCTTCCCTGAAATGCGGTATGACCGTCTCAAGGAGACGTTCATCCAGATGGTTCTCCCTCTCAACTTTGCCTACCGCGTGGGCACACATGACGCACTTGAGATTGCAGATGGTCGAGGTTTCGATGGAGAGCATGGCGGGGCTGGGTGCTTCGGTTGTCCGGAAGGAGCTCTCATCCTGGTAACTGAACCGCTTGATGCACAGGCCCAGATCCCTTGAATCATTGGGGACTCTGGCTGCGTGGTCCAGTTCGAACTCCAGCAGATCGCCTTCGGCCAGGTCCTCAAATTCCATGAGATATTCGTACCAGCCTTTTTTGACGACCACCATTTTGCTTTCCCGTGTCCGCGAATTTGTAGCCGTCAGCTCACCGATCTCATTGAGATAATTGGCGACGAAATAGACTGCGCCCGTGCTTTTACGGTTTTTCAGCACAAATGTGCGGCCAGTCCAGACAAAAGGGGTATCCTGGTCCCACTCTATGTCATAAAATCCGTCTTTAAAGCCGAACCGGCCGTCCTTCAGCCACTCATCAGCGCTCTCATCGGCTGTCTTTGGTCTGATCTCTATCATTGTTGCCTCCGAAATTCATTTTAAACTCTTTTTTGTATACTTTATTACCAGATTACTCTTCAAAACTTATCGTAATTATATAATGAAACAGTGGGGAACCCGTAAAGATGCCCCATCTCAAGGTACCGCTGTTCAGCCTCATGAAAGAGTTCCCTGTCAAAATACGGGAAATCCAGAGGATTTCTTCTCTTAAAAGGTTCTAAGGTACCATCATGATCCATGAGCCACATAGTATTCTGGATACGCGTCTTATCAGCCTCGCCGCCGGTGATGAACATGACGGTAGAGGATAGTGCCTTTAACGGGTCCTTCAAAATCTCCTCATAACCGAGTTTGAGCACATTGTGCTTCTTGGGGACGCACCATTTTTTGAGAAAATCCATGCAATAAGGAATCATACGGTTGTAATAATCCACAAAGTTGTCCCTGGTATCGGCAATGTGCCTTTTCTTAATATATAAATAATAGAATGACATCAATGCAACAACCGGATTGCGATACTGGACCAGGTACAATTGCTCCGCTTGCATTGTATCCTCCAGTTCGTAGTCATGGCCTTTTTGGAGGTAGTACTTGTTCCCCAGTAGTGGGTCGAATGCCCTGGTACATGGCCGGGACTTACAACAACCCTCTCTGGCCTCGTAATACGTTTCACAGTATCCCATTTCATTCTGAAAATACTCTGCCAGTGCCCTCTGCCACATATGGTGCCCGCTTCTGGGTATGGACTTGCATTGAATGATCTTTACCCCATCACTTGTGCCNNGTTCAGATACCGCAGCCGCTCATGATACTCATCCGATGCAAGAAGATACTCGTTGAGCTCATATAGAGTCGTGAAACGCGACAGAAGATGCTCGACCTCTCCTGGTTTGGGATTTCTCATCAGCACATAATTGATCGACCTGATGACACCTGACGATGTCAATGGTATCTTTCGTTGGCGGACTTCCCGCTCGCGTTCCTGATACTCAGTGGAATCCAGGAAAACGAGTTGCAACTGTCGCAGGTTCATCATACCTATTGCATGGTTTACACATACCTCTTTGTTCTCGGGTTCTCTGCCTAGAAAAACCGGATATGCGTTCCTCACGTCTTCTGCCCGTACCTTCTGCTGAATAAATCTAAGTGTAGAGGGATCAGCCTTGTCTGCTTCAGCTCCGTTGACCACATACCTGAACTTGTTCTGCCAGCCTACTTTCTTGAGTCCGTTAAAGTCTGTGAATTGTATGTCTACGAGAGGACCCCACCAGTCCCTTATCCGGTGTGATATCTCTTTTTGTCTTTCGTTGTCAGCCACAAGTCGTAGAAGCAGTTCCCCGTTGTCCTTCTGTTCAAGCTGGAACTCCTCAATCCCCCCTATTCTATCCAGAAGGTCCTGGATGTAATGAGACGGGTAAGACTTGCTTCCAATATAAACAGTATCGTGGATCCTTCCATGCAGATGTTTAAGGAAGAATCCGTTCTCGCGGGCTTCGATATCTCCCAAGTCCCCCGTGCAGTACCTGATAAGGGGCATTGCGTCATTGGTAAGGCCAGTCAGCACTATCTCGTGATGACCGTGTTCATGGGGACGCGTCTCGGGCCATACCATATAGTCAACTACCTTGGCGACACCGGGGCCGGAACCGTTTTCGTGAGAAATCACCCCGAACTCTGCATTGCCGTACCGGTCGAATACCCGGCACCCAAAGACCTGTTCGATGGTCTCGCGCTTTTTCCGGTCCATCTGCTCGCCGGTTGACTCGAAGACCTGAAATGCCCCGTTGCCTGAAAGGTCGTGATCCCGTACGCTCACTGCAAGGGCGAAAAGGGTGGAGGGATGCCCCTGGATGAGGTAGGGTCTGACCTTTTTGATCCGGGACCAGACGGCTAGAAGCTCACCTTTATCAAAGGAGTCGGTCTGAATGTTCACCCGGTTCATTGCCTGGCATTTTATAAATTCCTTCACACGGTCTTTTAAGGGGAATGTTTCGGGAAACATACTGGAGAAATGGACTTCTTTCATATGGCGCTTTTTCCCGGTATCCTCCAGAGCGAACAGGTTCGCGGCTGCGGTCCAGTCGAGGGCTTCCTGAGAATAGTAAATGAGCACGGAGCTTCCGGTAGACCCGCCGGTCCTGCGGACATGAAGATTTTGCAGCGGGTAGCTTTCGTTTAACATGCGAGTGCCCTGTTCCTGAACGATATCCTTTGTCAGGTAGGGAAGGTCCTCTAAATATCGTATGTCCTTTTCCACAAGTTCGGGGGAGAAGCCTTTTCCTGAAAAGAGGTCCCGGTAATAGGGTACGTGATCCTTCGCAAGTGACAGCATCCGGGCAAGACGCTTTTTACGCTCATGAAGCCTTTTGGGGAATGAATTAATTGAATCCTTTTTCAGAACCTTCAGTTTGGGCAGGATGTGCCTCTTGCTCAGGATCTGTGCTGCGGGATAAAGGACATATGCTTTTATCAGACCAGATAACATGTTGCGCTCCTGAGTTCACAGAATTCGATTGTAGGCGTCCATGACCTGCTGTGTAGCGTGCAGCCAGGTGAAGTTTGAGAGTATATGTCTCCTCAGAGCATCAGTGCCCGGGGAGTCCATAGCATTTTCCATTCCCTCACGTATGGATACGGGATCATCGGGGTTCACGTAAAAGGCCATGTCACCGAAATATTCCTTTGTCGGGCCATGTTCGGTGATCACTACCTTCGCTCCGGATGCCCCGGCTTCGAGGGCCGAGAGCCCGGGGGTCTCCAGCATGCTGGGAAGTACAAAGGCCTCGCATGCCCTGTACGCGGAACGGAGGAGGGCACTGCCGTGCTCTACGTACCCCTTGAAATGAAAAATATCATTCCCCTCTTTCATACAATCGTCATAATACACCCGATCGCGAATATTGCCAAGGACAACAAGTCTTAATCCCGTCCCCTTCAACGCCCTGATCAGGTTCAGCTGGTTCTTCCGGGGCTCTACGTTCGCGACGTTGAGAACGAACGGATAATCGACATCGAATGATTCCTTGAATACCTTTTCTGATATCTTCTCCCGGAAAACATGGTCTACCGCGTTGCATACGACAGCGGTCTTCTGTGCGGGGATATCTGCAAAGGATGCCAGCTGCTCGGCCTCGAGCCGGGAATTTGGCAATACAATATCAGCAATGCGCAGCAGTTCCCGTATCTCGCCCAGAGGGTACTCATCTTTTTCCCTGCCAAGCCAGATGATCGGAGAAAGCGCCAGTGGCAGGCCAAGCCGCTTGACGTGGGAGCAGAAATTAAGAGAGCCCCCCTGAACGGAGAAATAGTGTGCCAGATTCGCTTTGTTGAACTGAGGCGCCCACATGTCATACAACAGAACGTCCACTCCCTCCTGCATGAGGTACTGGCGTGTTTTCATGAGCTGGATCTCTCCCCCTCCGGGACAGTCGAAGGCAACCGGGTATGTATTAAAGAGAACCGTTGTCATTGTTCAGCGCCCATTCAATTGCATCCCAGATAGCTTCTCCATTTGTAGAGGAGTCTATCTCACTGAACCTGTGCTGTTGAGCTTCAATTATCTTCTGCGACACATCGTCGCTGTGAATGATGTCGTACATTTCGGAAGCCAGTTGCTGAAAGTCCTTTTCGCTGAAAAGCCTTCCCGAGCGTTGCATTGTTTCCCGAACAGCAACCTGATTATAGGCAAAGACCGGCTTCCCAAAGGCCATCGCCTCAACAAGCGGAATGCAGAATCCCTCATGCTCGCTCATGCTTACATACATGGAGCATGCCTTGAGTGCTTTTTTAAGGTAGGCATCAGACACACCGCTTCGAAAATATATGTTCCTCTGAACAGACTTTGACTGCTTTCCGATCAGATAGTCTATGTAGTTTCTGTAACCCTGAAAAGCTGTAGACCCGATGACCAGGAGCTTTGCTCCCCTATCAATCCGGTGATATTCGGCAAACAGGGATATAAGGTCCTCTATCTTTTTATGGGGAGCGATCCTTCCGATAAACAGCAGGNNATGAACAGCAGGACCGTTCCGTTTTCAGGGATATCCAGCTCATCTTCCTTGAATGTTTCCCATTTTCTGGCATTCAGAAGGGGCGGGCAGACCATTGTTTTTTGAACTCTGTAATCTTCTGGCAGCGTAAAGTTCTCATCTTCCGAGTCTTCCGCGCTTTTTTGAGGAACGTCTATTTCCAGGTTCAATCGCAATTCCCTGATGGAAACCTTTGAGTTCGCCATAAGAACATCGAACTTTTTCATCAGGCGATACTGACCGAACGCCTTTGAGCTCCTGACGGCGGATTCGGCATCATAAATCTGAAACATTTCAGGAGGGGTGATGCTGTGATAGTAACAGATCTTTTTACAGGGCAGGTCGGAAATTATCTCAAGATAAGGATCATAAGTTGAAAAATGAAGGAAAAGTATGTCCTTTTCCGAAAGATCAAAAAACAGGTCCGAAACCGGGCGGATAACACCTCTGTGATTGGCGCTGAAGTTCTGGGCGTATATCCGGCATGGAACTTTGTTAAAACGCAGGTGCTTGTAGATCTGAAAGACGAAATTCCCTACGGCATCATTTACGCGCACGTCTGCGGCCACAAGCCTTACGGTTACCCCTTTCGGCCAGAAGAACCATCGGGTTCTCAGAGGAGAGGCAATTTCAAGGTCATTTTGTATGGTCTCGTTCTCCTGCCGGGCTCTCTGGAGAACGTCTTTGTTTCTGTAAACAGGTATCCGCTCATCTACTTCGATTGCTTCGGTCCTGGCGTTGCGAAGAACCACATGGAGAGCAAGTATGTCGCTCTCGGCTTCGGCCCACTCCGTATTTATCCATTTTTCCTTTGATGGGTCGTTGTTCAGAGTAACACTGTATCCTTTAACGGTTCTTTTAATAACAACCTTCAACTGCCTCTCTTTTTCCGGCTCGAACTTCCACCATCCGATATGTCCTTCGGGATGAACATGGTTGATTTCTGAATAAATGTCGATCACCAGNNATGTGAGAGGGCAGAGTTACGTTAAAATCTGCTGTCTGTTGTGTGATTAGTTCAATAACGTCAACATCCATACGTATGAACGGTTTCGGATGCTTTTCAAGTATTCTTGCTATTTTTTCCATTTGTTCCTGCCCATGGAGATGAAGTCCTTTGTCATTTTGAGATACGCATCCCCATACTTTGCGGAATGCTCGATATACGTACCTTCGTGGTATTCATTGAATGTTGATATCATGACCATGTCCGGTGGGGTCTTTTGCGAGATGATGAAGTCCCACATTTCTCTATAAACCTTTCCGTTTTCCCGGTCAACCTGTCTGAACGGATTGTTCTCGCGGGCCGGGTCCTTCAGATGAGAATCATCATAGCCGGGAGAGACCGTGAAGGTCTTCAGTCCTGAGCTTTCCATATCGCTGTCTTTATAGGCTTCGTTCCATTGTTTTTTCCAGTTCCTCCTGCTGGCGACCTCAAGGGGAGAATACAGGGAAAAACTTTCGAACAATCCTAACGTTTTATTACGTTCCGCCTGCTTTGAGTGCATGCGCAGGCTCGATGCAACAAAAGTAAATATGTCCGAGTATTCCTTAAGGCTGTTGATCAGGCCTTTGTTCCCGTCAAGAAGACCGGTCCAGAAAACTGACAACAAGGGCTTCCCCCTTACCCTCAGGTAGTTCTTCTTCGGCAGGAACACCTTGGATATCAACGTGAGAAGCTTCAGAATATCTTTTTTGCCTGTTTCGTACGGGCATATCTGGATTGCAAGCTTGATATTGAAATCATTCTCCTCAGAAACCTTGAAAATATTTTCTATGGAGGCAAGCTCATAATCGTTTGCTCCCGCGTTCGTTATATGCAGATTCAGCAGAAAGAAGTCCAGCCCAATGGCCTTTGCCTTCTGCAAGTGTTCCGTTATCGTTGTTCCCTGCGATGAAGCATAATAACCCATGGCCGGCATGTCCTTGACAGCCCCATGGGAAGGATTGTCATTCCAGTGAGGGGCGCCTATACCGTCTCCGTACCAGCAATAATACTGGGCACCAAAGAGTGTTCTCCTGGCCCCTTTCCTTGCCGGAGTTCTGTGTTTGGCCAGCCATTTTTCGTGCGTTTCCTCTATGACCTTCAGGAGCTGGCCGGCGGTGCTGTCCCAGTTATATTTCTTTACCTTTTTCAGTCCATTCAATCCCATTTGGACGGCGATGTCCTTGTTGTTCCTCAAGTAACGTATCTTCTCGGCAACAGCCAGAGGATACGGAGGAACAAGGAACGAGCAGGAATCATCAAGCACTTCGATGAATCCTCCTTCGTTGACCCCGATAACGGGTTTGCCTGCCGCCATGGCTTCAAGCGCGACGATGCCGAATGGTTCCTTCATCGGCACGAAAGCAACAGAAAAGGCCCGGGTAAAAAGTATCTGAAGCTCCTTGTTGGTCAGGTTCTGAAGAAAAAAGACCCGGTCAGACACGCCGAGGTTCTCCGCTATCCCAACGAGCCTTTTATGCTCCGGTCCCGATCCTACTACATACAGCTGGACGTCATCGACGTGTTTTATGGCCTCAATAAGCAGTTTGATGCGCTTGTGCGGCCAGAGTTGGCCGATCGTGAGTACGATATTCTCATAGGAAGGCAGATAGATAAAATCATTGACGTTAACACCCGGGTAGACGATATCACGAACCCTTTTGCCGTAGACCTCTTCAAGGTAGCCGGCAGAGTATTTACTGTTCGCGACTATCCGGTCGGGGTTCCCGAGTTGATCAAAAGAGTCAATGGCCTTCAGTATTGAGTCGTAAGTGATGTCGGAAACAGTGTCATAATTATATTTCGGGTAAATATGCAGCTTGCGGTTTGTTGTCCCCTCCTCATTGTCCAGTGTCTGATTGAACTTCAGGTCGTTCAGTATCCTGAGAGGCTCATGAGGATACCAGACCGAGGGATGCAGGTCTATCAGGTGTGTCGGCCATAAATGTGTGTGATAGATGTCGTGAACATCTATCTCATGCTCCCATATCTTCG
>JABAHP010001795.1_pt2 | contig 22776 bp, 14 predicted proteins | sample 7062081 | NCBI WGS metagenome assembly JABAHP01 (sample SAMN14534357, study PRJNA622989) | marine sediment metagenome | biome: marine biome [ENVO:00000428]; feature: marine pelagic biome [ENVO:01000023]; material: deep marine sediment [ENVO:00002113] | place: India: Gulf of Kutch | collected...
TCTTTGGCGGACTTTACGGCAACGCATATTTTTTCCTCACTCTGAATGGTTTTTTTTACTTCGGACTGTTCTGATTTATTGAAGAATCTTGTCAAAGCCTTTTGCATTTGTTTGCGAGAGCGTGACAGACGAGTCCTGATATTACCCTGAGATTTGCCGAACATTCGGGAGAGCTCTTTCATACTCCAGCCTTCAACATCATGCAGAATTACTAGTGCATGATTTTCGGGATCGAGCGATTTGAGTGCCACCCTGAGCCTTCGTTTAACAGCTTCTGCCGCGGCAAGATCGAAATTATCAGGGATTTTCAGGGCCTTTTCATCCAGTGAAGCAAATCTCTTCCAGAATGATGCGCGCGAACGGCTCCTGAAGGTATTGACAATTATCCGATAGAGCCAGGGACGGAAGGAGTTCTGATCCCGAAGCTTCGCAAGTCCTGTCAGCGCTTTAACAAGACCGTCCTGGTAGAGATCATCACCCTCATCCCGATTTCCCGCAAGCTTGCGGCAGAAGGCTCGGGCCTTTAAATGCTCTGGCTCGACAAGTTTCCAGAATAAATCATTTCTGTTGTCCATCTACTCTTAAGACACCTTTCGAAGGGTAATTGTTACGCCCAATTTAATCCGGGAACGAAAAAGTCCAAAGCCGGTTTTTAATTTATACCAACTCTAGGAGGCTAATATGTCAGAAAAAGCAACTTTTGCGGCCGGATGCTTCTGGGGCATTGAAGCGGCCTTCAGAAAAATAAACGGCGTTATAAATACGCAGGTCGGTTACACCGGCGGCGACTACGAGAAGCCATCCTACCGGGATGTCTGTTCCGGAAAAACCGGGCATGCGGAATCGGTGCAGGTCGAATTTGATCCAAATGTCGTATCTTATGAGGATCTGCTGAATGCTTTCTGGGAGATGCATGATCCCACTTCGAAAAATCGCCAGGGTCTGGATATTGGTAAGCAGTACAGGTCAGCAATCTTCTACCATAGTGAAGAACAAAGGGAAAAAGCACTGAAGTCAAGAGATGAGCTCAGCTCCAGCGGTAAGTATAAGAAGAAGATAGTAACGGAGATAGAACGTGCGAGAGAATTCTACCGGGCCGAGGAATATCACCAGCGCTATTACGATAAAAAGGGCTTTATTCATTGAAATCTTCTGTTCAAGATTTATTTTACTGATCGGTCGGCGCGACTACATTATCTTGACAAGCGTCCTGCCGGATAATAAAATAGTACCATGGTTGAAACTGCATTTAAGACCGAAGAGGAGAAAAAGAAGCACGACTCCCGTTTCAAGAAATTCGTGATCACAGGTCTCCTGACCGCAATTCCGATTCTTATCACATGGGTCGTTGTCAAATTTATACTGGATATCCTGACGGGTATCGGTGAACCGGTAATAAATGCCCTGGCAGCCCTGATCGCCCCGTTTTCTGAGACCATAGCGAACATCCTAATCAATCCGATAATCGAAGGCATACTGGCAATCGCCTTGATCGTGCTGATATTCTACCTCCTGGGAGTTCTGGCCACGCGTGTGATCGGTAAACAGATGCTGGATATGTTCGACGCTTTGATGGAGAAAATTCCATTAATTAAAACGGTCTATGGCGGAGTTAAGACATTGATCGAATCCTTCAAGGCCAGGCCGGATGGTACACAGACTGTAGTGCTGATCGATTTTCCCTCTCCCGAGATGAAGACTCTGGGATTCCTGACACGGACCCTGGAGGATTCCGATACTGGNNNNGCCCATAAGGTCACCTATACCAACTGGACTGTTGACGAGGCCATGAGCTTCATAGTCTCAGGGGGTGCGGTGGCGCCGGTGAAGATGAATTATTCCAAGAGCGCCAAACCGAAGACTATGCCTGAGGCAGAATAAAGAGGTACTGAATACTTTTTTTAGAACATTGGGGATATGGCACACCGTTCTTTTGATTGGAGATTTTATCAACAATCCGGGATACCGTCCCCATTGGTATCACAGGGTTGGTTTCCTCCAATGAAGACATAATTGACTATCCAGACAGCATCGCTGACATTGACCGAACTATCACAATTAACCTCACCGGCTGCAAGTGGATTGGGCGGATCGCCGCCGATGAACACATAATTAATAATCCAGACCGCATCACTTACATTAACCAAGCCGTCGGAGTTGGCATCACCACAAGTATAGGATGCTTCGATTGTAATGCTTATATATTCATCATCAGTGAGAATACCATCATCAGCGATGAAATGGATATTTTCATGAACTCCCTCGTGCTGATCACCCGGCGTCCATGAGAATGTGGCCGTATACTTGCCAAGCTGGTCGTCATACCCGTTTTCAGTGAACGTGGCTCCATCCGGCAAATTCTCATAACTCAAGGCAACGCTGTCACCGTTCGGGTCGGATGAGGTTATTTCAAAGGTTAGGAGTTGGTCCACAACACCGGTCTTGTCGCCTATGGGATCCAGCACCGGAGGCTGGTTTCCTTCGAATACCGTGATTTCGACAATTTCGGAATCGACCGCTTCAAGGGTATCCTCGGCATAGAAGGTCACATAATGGGTCCCAACCTGGGCGCTTGATGGAGTCCAGTCGAATACCCCGGTACCATCACCGTTATCAGTGAATCCGGCATTATCTGGCAAAGTTGAGGTGCTCAGGATTATGGAATCATTGTCGGGATCGGAGGCGGAAACGCCAAAGTTGAGATTTTGATCAACCCCTATGTTCTGGCTGCCTATTTCCGCCAGGATCGGAGCACGATTTGTATTCGTGACTGTGATAGTTATCAATTCAGAGTCAGTTGAATCGGCGTCGTATACGGTAAAGGTTATTGAGTACTCTCCTGCCTGGCTGAAATCCGGGATGAATGTAAATGTCGCGGTGTTATCATAGTGGTCCTCTAAGGTTGCGTTGGCAGGAATCGGATCAGCACTGAAGGCCAGCGAATCGTTATCCGGATCGGTAGCCGAAATCTCAATAATCAGGGTATCATCTTCCGCCACAGTCTTGTCGCCTATCGAACCAAGCACCGGCGCTCGATTTACATTAATGACAGTTATCTCCACAACCTCGGAATCAACCGCTGCGGAATCATCGGTGGCATAGAAGATTACCGAATAAATGTCAGCCTGATCGAAAGTCGGCGTCCAATCGAATGTTCCGGTTCCATCATCATGATCGGTGAATCCTGCGCCATCGGGCAATGTCGAGGTTGTCAAATCAGGAATTGTGCCATCCGGATCGCTGGCAGTTACGGTAAAGTTGAGATTAGATCCTTCATCAACAGATTTCGGACCGATTGAATCAAGCACTGGCGGTTCGTTCCCGGCGAGGGGGGATAACAGAAGAGTATCGGTATTCATGAGCTCCGGAGCCGATCTGCCATATGTATCCCAGAGATTATACATCGTATTGCCCCATTCATCGGTAATATTCTCATCCCGCAAGAATTCGACATACTCTTTGCTTGTAGTTTGATAATACAGATTTACCACCAGCTTTGCCGTTGCTCCGGGTATCTGGTACTCAGTATCATCCCAGTACTGGCCATCGGGGTATGAATAACCGACTGGCTGGGATTGAATCATCTCGAAATCTGCATTGGTAAATCCGCGCGGCGGAATCCGATTGTCTTTGTAAATGGTATCGTTCAGGACAAAATGAAATGATGGGTCAGCATCTATTCCCACCACAGGTGAAAGGCTGCCGGAGATCCCGGGCTTTATCTCATATATCTTAGCATCAACATCAAGAGTCAAAATACCGCTGTCCAGATCGTAGGCACCGGATTCATAGATCAAATCATCATTGCTGTTGTAGGCCTGAACATTGATCCAGATTCGCCTTCCTTCAGGATAACCCGAGGGCAGTTTGTGGCCGGTTTCATTGATAATATGAACATTTACATCAAAATACGTATCCTCAGGTGTGGCGGTGACATCCATAGTGGCCGCCATTTGCAGCATCCTCCGTGCGCGCACAATCCCTGAATCAAGGGCCTCGAGATCGGCTTCACCCGGGAACACACTCTCTATGAGCTGCGGTACAAATGTATTTCCTCCGGTCATGTCATGCAGCGGCAGATCATCACGGATTGGGGCCTGAGCTTTATTGCAGCCCTTACCGGTAGTATCAGCCATATGGCAGTCCTGACAGGTCGAGACTGTATCCTTGTTACCGCCAAATTGAGGCGCATATACACCCGAAGGCGAATTATAATCGCTCATCAGCCATTCACTATAGGTCCTCTCCACCGGGAAAAGATCATAAGGATCAAAACTGGGAGCGGGCTGATCAAATGTATTTGGTACATAATTATCTGCCGTATCCCTGCTGAAGGCTGGATTGGAAACATCATGACAGGTCCCGCAGATGGCCGCCTCGCTATGGAATGGCGAATAAAATTTTTGATGATTTGGATCGGCATCCACAAAGGGTCCACGTTTACCATTATCCGAATCGACAATATACATACCATCTGCCTCAGTCTCGGGAATATCNNGGAGTAGAATTCCCCTCCAGCCATCCGGATGGAGAATGACAGCGAATGCACAGGTCTCCACTTTCGGGGGCATCCTGATTGGCGATGGTCATACTGGCATAGAAAAGCGGGTCTCTGGCGGCCTGCGACATCATGCTCCCACGCCATCCAAAAGCGGGCTCCACCGCTTTATCATATCCTCCATGGCAGTTGTCACATTTATCCGGAGTTTCAAAATTCCCGGACTGATTTGGCTGTGAACCGGGGAAGAAAAAGTCATTAAGTGTTGTCGGAACCGCTGACCATAAGACTATAGCCGCGGATAAGAGAATAAATATCGATATTATCAGGGTCTTTCGCATTTATTCTACAGTAATTAGTGTTTAAATCCGGCAGCCCGAACGGCAAGCCTTTGAGCCAAGTGCGTAAGTCAACAAATTCACTCCTCCTTAAGTATTATACGGTAAAAATACATCAACTTTAAGGGATTTTTTGAGAGTTTTATGAAGTTTAAATGCTCAAGCCGGAACCATTGATAGACCGTCTCTATTTTAATAGCAATCAGCTTGTAATTTTTGAAAAAAGCATATAAGTTCTATTAAAAATATTGAAAAGGACTTCTGTTTGAAAATCAGCTCCCGCATACTGCTTTCAGTCTTGATCGCTGATCTGCTGATCTTATTCAGTTATATATCTGCCGAAGGACTGGAGCTGGTCTCATTCAGCTATGAAATTGTACCGGAGGCTGAAATTGATTTGACCGGAGTGGAAGAGGAGGAGTTGAAAGTTGCCCAGCAGACCTTCACTGCCAAGCTGGCAATTCCGGTACTGCTCTCGGGACAGAATACGATGCTCCTGCATTTCCTGACATTCAGGTGGCTGCATCAGTCCTATGACCAGGTGAGTTTAGCCGGCCAGATCTATCGTCCGGAATATCTTTACAGCATCAAATATGGCCTTGTATTTATTCAGAGGATTTCCCCCAGATGGCAGTTTGCATTCCTGCTTCAGCCCAGTATGCACAGCGATTTCATAGGGATTACCTCGGAGCATATCCGATTGCGAGCCGGATTCATATTCGAGAAAAACGTCAACGGCAGATTTTCTTATGGCATTGGAGCTGGTTATTCGGATGATTTCGGAGATGAAAAAGTTCTCCCCGTGTTCAGGCTGAACTGGAAACCAGGGGATAACTGGCGATTCAAATTTGATATTCCTCAAAAACTGGAATTATGGTATCTGATCAGCCCTCGAATAAGGGGCGGGATCGAAGCCAAGGTTACCGGGGCCCACTTCCGTATCGGCGAGAATATTAGCCTCGAGGATGGCAGTTCGCTCCAGGGAGGACGAATCAAGTATTCAATTCTCAACGCCGGGCCGTCAATAGGATTCAATATCTATAAAGGTCTGGATTTGAGTATCAATGCCGGCAGGAGTTTTTATCGCAGGCTGGAATTATACGATGTCGACAATAACCAGCTATTTGACAGTAAATACGAGAATTCTTTTTTCCTGAAAGTGAAAATGGAATATAATGTTGGGAATTAATTCGTGAGGACACCATGCCAGAAATGTCCTGTAAAGACATCTAAAGAGTTTAAATCGGTGCCGCCAGTTTCTGAGCAAGAAATGCCCGGTGGAAGTCTTCCGGCGTAATTTCTGCGCCCTGAGAAACCACAAAAAATAATGAGTTTTTGTCCATTTTTTCCTTGAAAGGGAACTATAAACATATTAATTTGTTAATACATCGAAAAGTTGAGGGCGAAGAATTAATCGCTAGATCACACTTTTTTAATTGCCCAACAACAGCTTAGGGCGTTTCTGCAGAAGAGATTCAAGGATGAATTGACTGGTTCAAATTGAGCCCGTCAGTGTATGGAACCAAACAGTTTTATAAGTGTGAAACAGGCGTAAACAGCATTGATTAGACATCTACCTGTGTATGTTCCTCAGGGTAAGCAACTCAGACATCCTTGATTATTAGACAGATTGATGCAGGGAAGCGGTATCGCGAGGTTTTGTGATTGTATATGCGGTTAATCCGTAGTGCAGTCTTCTTAAAATTTAAAATATTTCTGCGCAACACAGCTAGTTTGGCGCTGTTTTGCTGGATGATCCGCACCAGGGGAATCTGAAGGCCGGGTCGCTTCATAGCGGCTCTCAGGTTCCCTGCGGATCTCAAATTTGCCTGAAGAAGAAACATCTGTGATCAAGCTCCAATGCGGGTGAAACGACCCATCCTTCATGAGGATGGGTTTTTGTTTTTGACAGAAATATTATCGCTTTATCAAAATAGGATTTTCAGACGATGAAGATCAGAAGTTTATAGAGCTGCGAAGTACTTTTCAAATACAATAATTTACAACTGAGGGCTCTTCTTCTTCCCGTGGGGCTTCTTCATCAGGACGAGGGACAATCAAAATAAAAGCCAGCGGAAATATAACCAGAGAATAAAGCCATTTGACCACCACCACTATCCATGGTGCGGCAACGAAGGATTTATAATATCCCAGCCAGTATTGACCGGCGAGGTCGAAATTTTCTAACTTAAATATCGCAAACAGGGTGAACATTTCCACCAGCGGCAAAATGATAATTCCCAGAACGAGCCCCACCAGCCATCCATTCAGCCATTTGTTGCGGTTGAAGAGATGAACATAAACCCTGCTTCTATAAGTCTTGATAAATCGAAATGAGACATAGGCAGCCAGCGGAAATGAAATCGGGCTTATATTCAGGATTGGGCAGTGACAGAAACGTGCCACCGACTCTCCCGGGGTGAGCAGCATCAGGCCCCCCTGATATGCCGACCATTCCAGTGCGGTATAAAGATGTCCTCCCAGTCCAAAGAGCCGGCTCAGGAAAGCATAAACAACTATGACTGCCGCCAGGAAGAATGTCGTGTGCCAGACCAGGCCGCGCCTGATATCTTTTTCCGGATCAAGCTGTTTCTGCTTTTCCGGGATGATTTTTTGCATGTAAATTGAAAATACAATCACCATCCCCAGAACCACAATGCTGGGCCAGATCAGGTCGGCATAGTAACCGCCGAATCTCTCCACGGTTTGGATCAGGCCCTCGCTGCGTTTTACTAATATCTCCAGAAGCTGCCGGAATTCATTCGGCAGGTAGGATATATTTATGATTGCATAGGCACTCACCAGCGCCATCATAACAATGACAAAATAATCATAGACCAGGACTGCAATAAATCCCGCTACAATGAACATCGTGGCACCGGCAATCAGTCCTGACTCGGGCTCTCCCCCGCGCGACATAACCATGGCAAAAACCAGAAATCCAACCAGAAGCCCTACCCCGGAAAAAACAAATAGTTTTTGCAGCGGCCACGCAAGCAAGGCAAAAACGATCGCTCCTGCTATCCCATAGAATAGAAGAGACCCTGAAGGCCCTACAAACACCTCGCCCATGAATAAACCAACCACAAATCCAACCCACAGGCCCAGGACAACCAGAAATATCTTGAAAATCCTCAGGCCCCAGAGTATGCATGCAAATGCAAACGCCAGAGTAACAGAGGCCAGTATGGCACTATATAAATCCACCGTAATTCCTCAGTCTAAGCTCCCTCCCGAAAAACATCAGATTTAGTTAATATATGCCCTCAAGCTTGTCAAGTTCGATAATCCTTTCTAAGGCAATAAAAAATGTTATATTTCTGCAAACAAATAATATTGAAACATGTTTTTAGGAATAAGTGTAATAATATCTCGATATGTCGATTTAATAGATAGGTAAAGAGATGGCAAAAAAAGCGGTCGAATTAAAAGTTGGAATTGTCGTCATAATCGGCGGCATTCTATTTGTGGCTTCAATCTTGTGGCTTCAGGGGTTTCAATTCCGGCAGGAACACAAGCGAATTGATGTGGTCTTCGAGGAGGTCGGGGGCCTCAAGAAAGGCGATCCTGTTACTGTGTCCGGTGTAAACAAAGGCAAAGTTGCCGAGGTTAATCTTGAAAGAACCGGCGTAATGGCTGAACTGATTATAGAGGCAGACGCATTCCTGCATTCGGATGCCCGTTTCATCGTGAAGAATTATGGCTTGATGGGTGAGCGTTTTGTCTATATAGAACCGGGAAAATCAGGCGATCCGTTGGATATATCCAAAGTGCAGAAGGGCGAAACCGATCCGGGCACAGCAGAACTGATCGGTTTATTCGGTCAGACAATCGAGGATGTGCGCGATATTCTCGGGGATATAAAAAGCACCGTGGCCTCCGAGAAAAATCTTAAAAATCTTGTAAACCTGGCTTCATCCCTGAATGACCTGTCGATAAAACTTAACGATTTCTTCCTCGACAATAAAGGTTCAATTAAGAAGACTTTTACAAATATTGAAGATGCAACCGAAAAATTGAGCACCATTATTGATACTACCAGCATAAAATTTGACAGCACCCTAAATAATTTTGCCAGCGCCTCGATGGCCTTAAACAGGCTGGTCGATTCAATCGGCATCATTACATCATCTATTTCACAATTCCTGCAGGATATTGAAGAAGGTAAAGGGACTCTTGGACTACTTAGTTCCGATGAAACTATGTATCAGGATCTGAAAAAGACCATCCGCTCGGTAGAAGCTATTATTGACGACATCCGACGCAATCCCAAAAAGTATCTCAATGTCGAAGTAGAGATATTCTAACCAAAACTGCAATCCTGATCGAATTTGTAGTTGACTATATCAGCAGTATATATATTGTTTACATTTTGAGAATATCATTCAGGCAACCAGGCTGACGATGTTCAGGTCGCAATTATAAAAGGGAATTGATTGAAAAAAGTACTGATATATTCCATACTGCTGGTCGCGGGGCTTTTTATTTCCCAATATATGGGCGAACTGGGGCAAGGATTCTACAAAACCTCCAGCGAGATAATCCGTCTGCTGACAGTATTTTGCCTTGGATTTATCATGATCCATGTCGGCTACGAGTTCGAAATCGATCGCAGCCGCTTAAAAAGCTACGCCGTCGACTATGGTGTTGCCGCCACCGCCGCTGCATTCCCCTGGATTTTCTCAGCGCTGTATTTCGTATTTATTCTGACACCGCCTGAGGCCTGGGGCAGTTTCGATACCTGGAAGGAATCGCTTCTGGCCAGCCGTTTCGCCGCGCCCACATCTGCCGGAATCCTCTTTTCCATGCTGGCCGCAGCCGGTTTATCTGTGACCTGGGTCTTTAAGAAACTGCGGGTATTGGCTATCTTTGATGACCTCGATACCGTTCTTTTGATGATTCCGCTCAAGATGCTGATTGTAGGCCTTAAATGGCAGCTTGGCGTTGTGGTTATCATAATGTTCGGGCTTCTCTGGCTGGCCTGGAGATTTCTTCACAAAATAAAGCTGCCCATAACCTGGCCCTGGGTGATGGCTTACTCCGCAGGCCTGACCATGATGACCGAGATAATCTATCTCACCAGCAAACTCCTGGATGAGGTCGTATCGGTACACATAGAGATTCTCCTGCCGGCTTTCGTCCTGGGATGCATCCTGGCACGCCCCGAGGGACATGACCCCCATAGTGATGATAAACGGAACGGGCATCAGGAAGGGCCCGAGGCCCCCAATGAACAGAAAGTTGCCACGGTGGTCTCTGGAGTATTCATGCTCCTGGTTGGGTTGACAATGCCTCCTATCGCGCAGGTCCTGGGCAGCCAGCCTGACGGCGGTTCATTTGGATGGGGCACAATTGCGGTCCATGTAATTTTCATAACATTGCTTGCAAACCTGGGTAAGATGTTTCCTCTGTTTGTATACAAAAAGGAATCCACATGGCGCGAGCGTCTGGCTATATGTATCGGCATGTGGCCGCGGGGCGAGGTCGGAGCCGGAGTTCTGATTATATCGCTTTCTTACGGGATAGGCGGTATTATGCTCACGGTCGCCATGCTCTCGCTGGCCCTGAACCTGCTTTTGACCGGATTATTTATAGTCTTCGTTAAAAAGCTCCTTGCTCACAAAATCTAGCAGTAATCCCGATTATAGGGTCCCTACACGGAAAATGTCCTGCAATTTATTTAGAAACAAATTTTAAATCTAGACATAATGGGTTTGCATTATTTCTCGAAATGCTTATTTTATTATTATCCTAAGGTGATTTTTTCATGATTTTAGGGGAAGGGGTCTGCCTATGGGGGCAGATGAACGCAATGATGGTTTCACAAGGCCATATAAAGTTCTCGTTTCCGGAAGTATCGTAAAAAACTACAAGATAATCTCAAAGATCGGTCGCGGGGGTATGGGCGAGGTATATCTTGCCGAGGATACCGATTTAAATCGCATGACTGCGCTCAAATTCCTTCTTCCCCATATCTGTCAGGATGAATCCTGCCGCTCACGATTTAAGAGAGAGGCGCAGGCCTCTGCCCGCCTGGACCATTCAAATATAGCTACAATTTTCGAGGTCGATGAATATGATGGAAGGCCTTTCTTTGCCATGCAGTATATCGAGGGCCTGCCTCTGAATGAATATTTTAAGGATGACAAGATTTCCTTTGATGAGTTAATTGATATATCCTGCCGGATTTGTGAAGGCCTCTACAGCGCGCATAAGTCCGGAATAATCCACCGCGATATCAAACCGAGCAATATTATTATAGATAAAAACGGCCATCCCAAGATATTCGATTTTGGCCTGGCCGCAATACAGGGCACCGAAAAGCTGACAGAGCCGGGTTCTGTGCTTGGCACAATCGGATATATGTCTCCCGAACAGCTGCAGCTAAGAAAAGTGGATCACCGTACAGATCTCTTCTCACTCGGTGTCCTCATGTATGAGATTATTACCGGAAGGTCGCCATTCAAAGGTGATAACAGGGCGGCGGTAATGAACTCTATCATAAATGACAATCCCGAACCTCTCTCCAGATACAAAAACGGCGTGCCCGAGGGATTGGAACAGATCGTTTTTAAGCTCCTGCAAAAAGACCCGGGACTAAGGTATCAGGGAGCAAATGAGGTGATCAGTGATTTGAAATTACTGCAGGTTATGAAAGACAGATCTCTGTCCGGGCTGAAGACAGTGAAAATACGCCGACCTGGAATTTTTGGCCGTCCACTGACCGGATACATTCTCAGTTTGATCATAGTCGTGCTTATCGCCTTGCCGCTGATCAGTCCTTCTTTATGGGATTCCATCTTTGGATCGCTTGGAATATACGGTGTCCCTTCCAAAAAACATCTCGCCGTGTTGCCATTTGCCGGCCTCGAAAAAGAAGAATCTGTATCGACATTGAATGACGGATTACTGGAAATACTCACTGCAAAATTAAGTCAGATGGAAGCCTTCCATGGCAAACTACAGGTAATACCGGCCAGCGAAATCAGACAAAATAATATAAACAGCGCCCGGCAGGCACGACAGGCCTTTGGCGCCACTTTGGCGGTCACCGGAAGTATGCATACCATTAACGACAGCATCCAGCTGATTGTAAATCTGATCGATGCCAGAAGAGAGCGGCAATTGCGCTCCGCAGCAATAAAATACCCCGAAGAAAAGATTTCAGCGCTTCAGGATTCTACGCTCTTCGAACTTGCGAGAATGCTGGAAATACAACTCAGACCCGAGGAAAAAAGCTTTCTGTCCGAGGGCGGAACCGAGTCCCCGGAGGCCTACTATTATTACCTGGAGGGCATGGGGCGCATGAAAGAGATTGGCGACCCGGAAAAACTTGACAGTGTGATTATTTTGTTTAATCAGGCTATCAGGACCGATAATGATTTTGCCCTGGCCTATTGCTGGCTGGGAAAGGCATATTGGAACAAATATAGATTTGTGAAAGATTCAGCCTGGTTGGAATCAGCAGAAAATAATGTCAGGCGCGCAATTGAACTCAATCCCGATATTTCGAAGCCCCATGTAATTCTTGGAGAAATTTATAATGAATTCAGAGAAACAGATAAAGCGATTACCGAATTTGAGAATGCTCTGAATATCGACTCCACTGATAATTCAGCTTACAAGGGATTAGCGCAAGCGCATGAATTAAAAAATGACATTCATGCGGCGGAATCGATTTATAAAAAAGCGGTCAAGACAAAACCCTATTATCCGGAGGCTTACTTTGATCTGGCCTGGTTCTATATTAGTCGTGCCCGAATGCGTGATGCGGAAATGACGACCCAGAAAATTATTGATCTGAAGCCGGAAGGATTTACGGATTGGAACAATATCGGCGCGCTCTATTTTTATATGGGGAAATATCAAAAGGCTCAGGAGACTTGGGAGCATTCATTGATTATCAAGCCCAATTACGGAGCCTACTCAAATCTCGGTGCGCTTTACTTTACCAAATCTCAGTTTGAAAAAGCAGCCCGAATGTATGAAGAAGCACTTCGACTAAATGACAGCGACTATAGAGTATGGATGAATCTGGCCGGTCTTTATCAGAGATTAGGATCTGATGCAGAAGCTGATTCCGTTGCATATATGAAGGCCATTCAAATGGCCGAAGCCCAGAAGCGAGTGAATCCGAAGGATCCGGAGATCCTTTCGCACCTGGCAGAAGCATATTCTGTGATGAATATGCATAATAAAGCAATAGAGCATATCGAAAAAGCTCTGTCTCTCTCTCCCAGTAATGTCAACTATTATGTCAGTGCAGGTCTTGTCTACGAACTGGCCGACATGCGTGCAGACGCCATTCAATGGGTAAAAAAGGCCCTGGAAAATGGAGTACCGACGCAGCGTATAGAAAATATACCCGAATTTGATTCTCTGCGAACCGAACCCGAGATAGAAAAGTATTTCACAGCCGCAGAGAATGAAGATAAATAATCAAGATTCTAAAAGGAGGATCTAATAATGTCAAACAGCGTCCCACAAAATCCCAAAGTAACTATTGTCTCAGACGGAGAGCTGGTTCGAGTTACTCCGAGTGAATTATTCGTGGCCCCGAAGTCATCCGTTAAATTTGAAAATCTTGGCAAAGGCGCGGTGACAGTTCTATTTCCGGATAAGAACCTGTTCGGAACAAATACACTGACCCTGGAGGAAGGGTCCGAGGGTGATCTCACGACTATGGTTGATCAGAAGAGCTTCTATTATTATGAAGTATACAACCTCGAAACCGAGACTAGCACCGCCAGTTCTACCAGACCGATAATAATAGTGTATCCACAAACAACCTGATTAGCACTATTTATTTGCCGGGGGATTTATATTTCTCTGTCATGCAACTTAATTCGGCTTGGTTGTATTAGTCTAAATGGAATTGACAAATATCCGATAAGGGTTTAAATTGTCGGATTGCGACTGAGCCGGAGGAGTGGCTGAGTGGTCGAAAGCGGCGGTCTTGAAAACCGTTGTACCGCAAGGTACCGTGGGTTCGAATCCTACCTCCTCCGCTTTTTTCTTGTAACATTATGGGGCACAGGCAGTTAATGGTATGGGTTGGAGTGTTTTCAAATGATTTTCTAACCGCCAACTACACGGAATTTCAAGGAACTTCACGTAACTACAAGTAACTTAATGTTTAATACTTCATCAAAATACGTGCAATTTCAAACATATCAAAGAGTTAGCAAACATGCCCGTCGTTGAATTGACCTGACCTCAGGATGAACCTAAAATCCTAAGGCAGCTGTTTGCCAGGCAGATCATCGATAATTCTCCATAAGTCTTTTTTCGGCATTGCCGCTACCGATAAGCACCATTTCATCATCAGCGTCAAGGATTACGGAGGGCCCGGGATTGATATGCAATTTGTTACCTTTGCCTATAGCTATGACGCTGCAACCAGTTTGTTGCCTGATAGGAACTTCGGCCAGCGGCTTTCCTGCAAATGACTTGTGGACTGAAATCCGAAATACATTTAAACCCTCGGCCACCATCATTATCCTGTTCGGTAACAACAGGTTGATGATAGTATTTGCGCCGATCGAGGCGTGTGACATAACAAGATCGGACCCGGCGCTATGTAGCTTTGAAATGTTGCGATCAATATTCGCCCGGCTGATTATTTGTACATCGGAGCGAAGTTTTCGGCAATAGATGGTGAGATAGACGTTCACGGAGTCATCATGGGTCGTTACCAGAACCGTTGTCGCCTCTCGGATCCCAGCTTCATAAAGTGTGTTGATATCAGCCGCATCTCCCTTGATGTAGTTTTCATCGCGGATAAATTTCGGATTCCTCTCGACTATTCGGTAGGCAATTCCCCGCTGTTTCAGGGCATTGGCTGCTGCAAGCCCGACGCGACCGCCCCCCAAGATTAGGACCAGGGCTTTGTTTGTGGGACGGGAATCCTGGGTGTAATAAACTCTTTCGAAGCTCTCAAGTTGCTCTACTGATCCCGCGAGAACAAGAACAGTGGTCGAATCAATGCGCGATTCCGCCCGCGGTAACCTGAACTGCCCGCGCTTCCAGAGACCAACCACAGTTGTACCGGTTTTATCGCGAATCCCGCTATCAATGAGCGTTTTTCCTTCCAGGGGGGTTCTCATCGCCGAGGCTTCAGCAATAATCAGTTGATTGAACTGTCCAATTATATTCGCACCGATACTCATTCCGAGTGTCCGTCGCGCCAGCGATTCACCTAGCATCTTCATGAACTGAAAGACATAAGTGCTCCCGGCAAGCTCGAGAATGTCGATGGAATCATCTGAATCGGCGTTAGTGACGATCGGAACATCTTTGGTTATCTCACGAGCAGTGAAAGCGATGTTAGTATTAAGCGTGTCTTCGTTATTCGCAACGAGCATGGCGGCGTTTTCTATTCTGAGACGCCGGTACGTTTCCGCATCACCCAGATCACCAACCACTACCTTCAGTTCCTTTTCATAAAGTTCCAGCGCCCGTTGCAGGTCAGGCGCGACAATTGCGTATTCATAGTTGTACTTTTCCAGTTTGTGCACCAGATTGACCGTGAGGTTGTCAAAACTGGTCAGGATTATGTGGCCCGATGTCGATGAGGGTAATTCACGGGGGGTCTTGGCTCTCGACTGAGCCTCAAGCCATGGGGCATAAAAAAACTGAATGAATGTGAAGGGCAGCATGACCAACAAAAACAGGATGCCGGATAGCAATACAACCAGCGAAAAAGCCTTGCCCAGATCACTTGTGAAAGTGATATCACCAAAACCCAGAGTGGACATGACTGTAAGAGTCCAGTATAAGCCGGTTATCCAAGAATACTCTTTGTTCTCATGTAGCATAATAAAGTGAAAAAGAACACTATATGCCGCCACCAACACCGCCAGAATAGTGAGAAACTGCAGCAGAAGCTTCAGGTTTTGCTTTGTGGTTCGGCTTCGGGTGAAGTAAAGGATTTGTGACGGAAGAAATTTCATTGTAATGCTCTGTTTTAAAAGTGGTCTTCTGGATCCCGATAAGGATCGTCAGAAAACCAAGACAAATTGTGTGGGAATATAAGACATGGGGTATAGTCTGGCAATGAATTTTTGATAGTATATTTGGATTATAGCAGTAGTTTTGGGAGAGTGATATCAGAGCAGCTTTTTAGATCAAATAAAAATCTGGTCGAAAAGTCATGGGTGTGGTATAGTCAATCCCGCCATAGACTTGAAAGCTCCATGTTTTGGCATGAGGCTTTTTTATTGCCGTTCCATGAAATAGCCTTTATATTTCATTGAATCACAATTGCGGCAGGAGGATTAAATATGGGTCAGAAGATTCAGTTCATATATGCTCTTGTCATAATGGTCATAATCGTCAGTTCCCCCCATGCAAACGGCCAGGAATGGACCGTTGCTGATGTTTGCAAACTGCCAAGTTGTCTGCCGGATTACGTCATATCATATGGTCCAGATTCTCTTCAGTTCGGCGAAATGAGGATTCCATCCGGCACGGGTCCGTTCCCTGTAGCCATGATAATCCACGGAGGCTGCTGGGTGGCGTCTGTGGCTGATGTCGGTTATACTGCCCCACTGTCGGAAGCACTACGGAACGAGGGAATTGCAACCTGGAACATAGAGTACAGTCAAGTGGAACATCCGCGTGGGGGATGGCCAGGCACATTTGAAGACGTTGCCTCCGCAGCTGATCATTTACAAGAAATTGCCGATGAATACAATCTTGACCTCGGACGAGTAGTTGTTATTGGACATTCTGCAGGTGCGCACCTCGCCCTGTGGGTAGCGGCACGCCACAATATTACATCAGAAAGCCCTATATACCGCGAGTCACCTCTGTCTTTCCGCGGAGTAGTAGCCTTGGCTGCTCCAGTCGACCTCGAAAACCTCATAGATTTGTCAGATCAGCTATGCGGTGATAGTCTTATGATCAAGCTCGTGGGTGGGCTACCCAAAGAAGTTCCGGAAAACTATAACAATGTCTCTCCCCTGCGGCTTTTGCCGACAGGTGTTCCGCAGAGACTGATCATCGGTGAGCACGACATACCATTGCTCCTCGAGCATCTCGCTGTGTATGTCGATTCGGCCCTGGTGCTCAACGAGGACATCACGCTCGATACCATATTGTATGCTGGACATGACGAGCCGGCAATACCCGGGTCGATTGCCTGGTTGAAAGTGCGGGCAACCGTCAAATCCCTGTTGGGCATTGCCGACTAGTCGACCGCAGCACTTGTTATTCTATTGTCTTCCAGCGCGTTCCGCTTTCGGTCGAATAGCTGAACCTCACCGAAAACTCGAATTCCACAAAAGTTTGGGGAGAGTGATATTGGGGCCGCCCTTGCCGCATTAAAAGCGTAATATAGTCTACTACAAAACCGGCCTTTTACAGCACCATCAGAAAAAGGAATGGACTTAAATACTCGAGGAGCACTGGAAATAGGTTAATTCATTGATTCAAAGGGGATTAAATGCCCTCAAATCATCGAAAAATGGGCTGTTTTTGGCTTGCCCAAATTTGTAATTTTATGGGATATTTATACACTTCTGTAAGCTGAAAATGTGAACAAGGGCGAATACAGATCGAAATGCCAACAATATATTATCATACAATGACTTAAGGTGATTTGTGCTTATGCCAAATTACATTATACGGGCGCTGTTTGACAACTGAATAATCTTAGCATCGTGTCTACCTCTTTGTTATCATATCGTTAAACATATATTTAGATCTGACAAGTGAAGCAATAGCGTCAACATAGCAAGCATAAATGAAGTATAACACAAAATAAGACATTGAAATACATATCTCTACAGAAAATGCATTAAAATTCCAATTGCTAGCGCTTGACCATTTTCATTGTCACATATATCTTAATAAAAAGGTACCAGGTCATGGATTTAGAAGAGGAGGAGGTATGAGAAAGTATTTTTGGGGGATTGTTCTTTTAACGATGTTGCCTCTGACAGGTAGCCTTGCCAATATCTGCGTGGACTGCCATTCAAATGAAACACCGATGATCGTATCGGACTGGAAGACAAGCAAGCATTCTGCAAATGGGATAACCTGTGATCTATGTCATGGTGAGGGGCATACATCGGAGGCAGATGTAGAGAAAGCGCATCTTCCTACTGCTCAGGTCTGCGGGCAATGCCATGAAGACCAGGTTGAGCAGTTTAGCCGGGGCAAGCATGCTCTGGCATGGGCAGCGATGAAAGCCATGCCGACTACCCACGCCCTGCCAATGGAACTTGTCGATGGCATGAAAGGCTGTGGTGGATGCCATAAGTTGGGGCTGAAATCTGACGAAGAAATAACAGAATTAAAAGCCCAGGGTTCTAGTTATGGCCATGCATCCTGCGATGCCTGTCATACCAGGCATGCATTTTCAGCCGAAGAGGCTCGTCAGCCCCAAGCCTGCCAGACCTGCCATATGGGATTCGATCATCCTCAGTGGGAGATGTATTCTTCTTCTAAGCATGGAGTCCGTGCCCTGCTTAAACAAACGGGAGCGCTAAATGATGAGGTTGCTGGACCGACCTGTCAGAACTGCCATATGCAGGATGGGGATCATGAGGTCAGGACTCCCTGGGGCTTTCTGGCCGTTAGATTGCCTCTGCCCGAGGATCCCGAGTGGCAGGCTGACCAGATCACAATCCTACAGGCTCTGGGCGTGTTGGATCTTGAAGGCAATCCGACCGGGCGGCTGGAGGCTGTAAAGGCCGCTGATGTGGCCCGTCTCACTCAGGAAGACTTTGATCGTGAGCGGAACAAGCTGCTGAAAGCCTGTTCCCAATGCCATTCAGAGCAGTTCGCTCGAGGCGAGCTTGAAAAAGGTGACAATATGATTCGAGAGGCCGATCATCTGTTGGCTGAGGCAATCCGGATTATTGCCGGTTTGTACGAAGATGGAATCTTGGAACAGCCTGAATCATACGCTCAGCCATTTCCAGACCTCCTGACTTTTCACGATGCGCCCACAACGATTGAGCATAAGCTGTTTGTCATGCATCTGAAACATCGTATGAGAGCCTTCCAGGGAACATTCCATGCCAATCCGGACTATGCCCTCTGGTATGGCTGGAGTGAAATGGTACGTGACCTGGAAGAGATTAAAGATATGGCAAAGGAAATGCGAGCAATACACTAATTCAAATAGACTTTGATTAAGGTAATATGATGGAATTAATAATGTTCTGGCTGGATAACAGGGCTATTATCGTAAGAGATATTTTTTGGCCGAATCGTCAAATTCGGGGAACTTCCGATTCATTAAAAGAGTTTTAAACCCAAAGCTCAATCTGATCTTCGCACTACTTCATGTTTCTGCTTCAGGATCAGGTTGGGTTTTTTATTTTATAAACAATCTGCATGGTGAAAGCCATCAGCCGGAGAGGCCGATCGCTTTTGCATAGAACTTAATCTGAAATTGCTTGCCCTGGAATCAAGAGTGTTTAATATTTAAAGTTGACAGAGAGGAACACTTAACCAGCTATCGAGTCTCGCCGACACCTTGCTGATGGAAAAATGACTTAGACGACCACTAAGGCTTGGTCTCAACGCCTGCCTGTCACGCAGGAGGCCGCGAGGTCGAGTCTCGTCAACCCCGCTTAACGAGACTCGAACTGATAGAAATGGCGAAGTAGTTTTCTAACCTTTTTCTAACCCTCAACTACACGGAACTTCAAGTAACTTCACCCAACTTCACGAAACTAAAGGTATATTCCGGGCACATTCTTTACAGTTCATTCTGAATAATGGCTCAAAAAGCCAGCTGGAGCTGTGATCTGATCAGGTAATCAATGCGGTCTTCATCTCGCCGATGATGCTGTGTGAATCCGAAGTCATTCTGCATCTTGAGATTGTGCCCATCCAGATAAATATTGAATCCGAGAGTGCCCTCTTGTTCCGCCAGAACCATCCCCGCATTTTGATACTGCGAAATAATTGCATCATCATCAGTCTCAGCAATGATCGACTGCGCCCTGATATAGGCCTCATCCGCAATCGCATCTTCAATATTCACGTAAGCGTAACGTAAGGAGAATTCTATAAGATTTGTGGTCCTATAAGCCGACTGAATCAGCAGGCCGGAAAAGGCCAGCCGGCTGCGGAGCGATTCACCGATTGCGCTGAATCCGAGATAACCCGCTCCCATTACGGAAAACCTCTCATATTTGACCAGGAATTCCTGGGCGGCCCGCAAAGCAAGGTCATGATATTCTGTCGGATCCATATCCCAGGCAATGCTGGAGGCGATGCTGTGGCGCAGGCCCCCGCCCTTGGCGTCGGAGTCCGAACGCACATCAATCTCATTTGCATTGTAGGCTAAATGTAGAACCAGTTCGGGATGAAATTCCGCCTTTGATGAGGAACCTGACAGATCAGAGCGGTTGGTCACTTTCTCACCATATACGGAGGCAAGTGCGATAGCATGCGAGGTTCGGGCATTGACACCGTCAAAAATACCGGCTGCATAAGCCAGTTTTGGTGGTTTTTCATATCCGTTATGGACTGCAATCCCCATCTGTCGCTCCGCTCCGAAGTATTTTGTTACAATCGCCCAGTCCACAAATGTGAGCCTCTGGAATGATTGAATTCGATATCGTGTGAATGGTATTTTGTACTGCCCCACTCTGAGTGAAAATGCCGAAAGAAACTTCGAATCGAAGTACATATCCATCAATTCAATTGACCCCGGCGCTGTGCTTAGATGAAGCTTGAATGCAGTCTTATAATTCGGAACCGTGACCATGAGGGTCGGCCGTACCCTGCGTGCCTTCATAAAGAAAGCTGATTCTCGCTCGTTATCAGGCCCCTTGTCACGATTTTCCCAGGCCGTTTGGAATTGCCCGGCGAATTGCAGCCTCAAGATAGCGGTACTGTCCGAATCGGAAATTTCAAATGGGCCAATCGCCTGAGCAGTCGATTGAAAGAGACACAAGATCAAAGCAATTGCTGCAATCAATTTCACGCTTAAGCACCGAAACTGACTGCGCCCTGCCATAAACGGCCTTTTTTTAGAACAGGTTCTCTGCTGTCTCAATCCTCTTTCACTTCCAATAGATGCTCGACACCGTGATCCTCGAGAGATTTTGAGGCCATCCGCACAGCCACATCATACGCTGTTTCTTCAACCTGGCCCATGGATAATGCCGCAAGAAATGCTCCCGCCAGGACTCCCTTGTAGCCGGTAGAATCGACAGGTTCACCATCGAGGCCTTTTTCATCCAACTGCAGCTCACCATCAATCCACAGCTCGGTACTGCCGTCAGATTTTATGACCACTATCACTTTATCCTCAATTTCAAGATCATCCATTTCTTCCATGAATTTGACGCCATTTTCGCCGGTAAAAATAAAGTCACAATGCTGCAAAATTTCTGCAAGGATATCTCTGTGATCATTAGAAAAATTATCAGTGACTTCTATAGATAAGTGACCCTTGAAACTGCCGCTGTTTTTAACATCTTTTAACCATTGGAGCTGCTTATCAGGCGGGGCTTCCGATATATGCAGATATTTTGCCTTATGATATTCGGATGGGATATCAGTAATTGAAAAGCTATCATTGTCATCCGATAAATTTATACCATCTGCAAAAACACTCAAATTACTGAGCGCTTTGTGAAGCTCATCATGATCTTTTTTTACCGAAGTTATTATTGCAGTTCTATCGGACAGTCCTGATGCAGCAACTCCCGTATAGTAAGCCGGCCCGCCCTGCAAATTATCCTTCTCGCTATCGCCGGAATCTGTAACACCGTATCCGGCATGACCCATAATTAGCAGATCGGGATGGGTTGGGATCTCTTCTGTTACCGGTTCTATATTCAGGATCAGGAATCTGGAGGTCTGGCTTGGAAGCTCGATATCGACCACCTGGCCTTTTTTCTTTCCGATAAGGCCTTGCCCTAATGGCGAAGTGAAAGTCACGATTGAGGGATATATTTCCAGCTCGAATTCGACCGGACCGGCCACAACGTAGGATACAATCTTATGTTTGTTCATATCGAACAGTCTTACCCTGGTCCCGAACGATACTACCTCGGTATTGATATCTTTTTCCTCGATCAGTCTGGCTTTGAGGTATGTCTCCAGATTATTCAATGTGCTGAACAATTCCGATTGCTTCTCTTTAGCGGCGTCATATTCGGCATTTTCCGAAAGGTCGCCCAATTCCGCGGCCCGGCCGATCTCCTTTGAATTCTGACGTATATCCTTTTTGATCTGTTCAATCCGTTTTACCAGCGTATCGTAAGCATCTTTCAGAATAACAGTTCGCATAAATTCTCTTCCTTATCTTATTCCAACTTTGGGAATCTATAATATTCAATGTCTCGCTGACAAAATCAAGCTGTTCAGGCAACGCCTTTCAAAAGCGCATAAATATAATAAAAAATCCGGAAAACGCATCCCTGATATGAAGGAAATTTGAAGAAAAATGTTCCGCCGCCGAAGTCAAAAAATGATTTACTTGATTTAAACAAACTATGATCATATTATATATAGTGCTGGTTGACACTTACATTGAGGCAGGATGGCGCAGCTTTCCAAAATAGAATGGACCGAATCGACCTGGAATCCGGTAACCGGGTGCAGAAAGATCAGCGCCGGATGCGCTCACTGCTACGCCGAGCGGATGGCCAAACGTCTGAAGGCAATGGGCAAGGGCTTATATGAGAATGGTTTCGAGGTTACTTTGCATCCGGAGGTTCTGGAGAAACCATTTAATTGGAAGAAGCCAAAAGTCATCTTTGTGAATTCCATGAGCGATCTTTTTATTGAGGATATCCCCTTTGAATTTATTCAAAGCGTATTCGATGTTATGAATGCCTGTCCTCAGCATACCTTCCAGATCCTGACCAAGCGTCCGCATATTGCCGCACGTTTTTCCAAGAGGCTGTGCTGGACAGATAATATCTGGATGGGCGCCACTGTGGAAAATAACAGGGTTAGAAACCG
>JABAHP010003469.1_pt2 | contig 22760 bp, 29 predicted proteins | sample 7062081 | NCBI WGS metagenome assembly JABAHP01 (sample SAMN14534357, study PRJNA622989) | marine sediment metagenome | biome: marine biome [ENVO:00000428]; feature: marine pelagic biome [ENVO:01000023]; material: deep marine sediment [ENVO:00002113] | place: India: Gulf of Kutch | collected...
GGTATGCCCTCCGGCGGCCACATATCTGGCAGGTCTTCCGGATTTCACATGAAGGAAACATTCGATATCGCCCGCTATGTGGAACGCCTCTCCCTCGCGGAGCGTACCGCTATACGCCCCGGTTACTTCCATCTCGCCCTCGATGGCCATAACGATCTCCTCATGGCCCGCGCCAGGACGGATCACTCGTGGCTCGTCACCGGGCTCCACCGTGCCATAGATGAGATAGCACGCATGGGTTCCTGTGTCACGTACGCCGAGCACAAACTCTCCACCCGACGCCGCGGCATGCTCTTTAACGTCAAATTTCTTCATCGTCCACCTCCAGAAGCTGCCATGGGGCGTACCCCTGTTTCCGTTCCGCAAGCTGACACGACCTGAGTTCCACACGGTTTCTCCGGGGATGAGTCTTCACCGTAAGGAACGCCCTGACCATATTGGCCATGGCCGCTTCCTGCAGCGTGAACTCGGTCCCGTCACGAAGCACCAGAGTAGTACGAATATGGACGTGTCCCTCGGGCACTTCCACTACTACCCGCTCAATCTCCTCGTTTGGAATGTTCATCCAGAAGCCTCAGCAGTTCCTTTCGTTTGATATGACTGTGCAGTGCCATACCGTCCGGGAACTCAATGACCGGAATATCGAACCGGTAAAGTTCATACAGATCCGGATCCGAGTCGATATAAATATACTCGATATCAAGATTGTACCGTTCCCGCAGACCGTTGAGCATTTCCTGCGCAGCGTCACAGAGCCAGCACCCTTCCTTCAGATAAAACTTGATCCTGACCATCGCCGATGATTATACCTCATTACTCCGGGAAGCTTCATAAAAAGAAAGGCCCCGAAGCACTGGGATGAGTGTTCGTGCTCCGGGGCCCGAGGGGGTCTGCTGACTGTCTAGAAGCTCTTGCCGACTCCGAGATCCCTGTTCTTCTTCATACACTCTATCATGCGCTGCTCGGCATCCTTCAGCGCCTGCTCCCTGTCATCGGGCACTTCTACTTCCCATGTTTCTTCGTCAGCGCGGTTGAGTTCGTGCATAAGCGCCTCGTGGAGATTATGGGTGGTGAAGTTGGGGATCGAGTCACGCTGCGACATCAGTCGCTCCTCAACAAGCTTCAGGTATTTATCCCGGTATTCCTGTACATCCAACCGTGCCATGATTCCCTCCTTAAGGACTGACGGTTCATGTACCCCGTACTGCTCCCCGGCCTTTACCCGCTAGACTGGTCTCACCTCCTTGACGCGTGCTCCACCCCGTGCCCGGGGTATATTGTGTGATGGTAGTACAAAAAGGACCGCTTGTGAAGAAAAAAATTACGGGGGGCTTTTCGGCCCCCCGCGTCCGGTCGGGGAAAACTGAACAACGCCCTCCTTCATGGGATACGCCTTCGCTCAGGATAGTACCACCCCTCCATGTCCTGGGCCGTAATCGTGGCTTTTGCTGATTGTATCGATGATGCGCTTCTCTGCCTCACACAAGGCCTCGTCATAATCATCGGGAAGATCGATCAGCCATGTCTCCGGGTCTGCCCGGTTCAGCTCCTGCCGAATGGCATCGTAGAGCAGCTGCCGTGTGAAATGCGGAATGTTCTCATGGTGGTTCAGCAGGTGCTCCTGTATCCTCATCAGATAGTTTTCCCTGTATTCATGCATGTCCAGCCGTGCCATGATGTTTCCTCCTTTCCGCGGGGGCGGCCCCCGGTGAGCCGTCCCCGCCCAGAAGTCTGAGGAGTTCTTCCCTCAGGGGAAGTCCTCGTAACCTCCTCATAATCTTATTTTACGCCCATTTCAAGGACTTGTTAAGTCTTTTTTGTCCTGTTTCCACGGGCAGGATATCAATAAAAGCTATTGGGAAATAATATTGATAAAACAAACAGATACAGTATAAAGTACAGTATGGCACAGTCAGTGAACATAACAGGCAAGCGGCTTTTGCTACTTATAATTATTATTCTTGGTATCACAGGCACTGCAGAAGCAGAACTCAGGGATGGCGACCTGATATTCCATTCCTCACGCTCAGCCCAAAGCACGGCCATTGAGCTTGCCACTCATTCGAAATATACTCATGTAGGCATGTTGTTTCTTAGGAACGGGGAATTCCAGGTACTCGAGGCCGTCCAGCCCGTGAGATACTCGTCGCTGACGGAATGGATACGAAGGGGAGAAGACGGCCATTATGTGGTAAAGCGCCTGTCCAATGCCACAGAAGTGCTGACATCATCTAACCTTGCAAGACTCAGGGGCACTGCGGAATCTTTTATCGGAAAAAACTACGATCTGTATTTTGGGTGGTCGGACGAACGGATATACTGTTCGGAACTCGTCTGGAAGGCCTACGAACGCGCCCTGGGCATTGAAATCGGGGAGTTGAGGAAGCTGAAGGATTTCGACCTTTCCCAGAAAGCCGTAAGGCAAAAACTCAGTGAACGCTACGGCAGGAATATTCCCATGGAAGAGAATGTCATTTCACCGGGGGACATCTTCAACTCACCGATGCTGGTTACTGTAGAGGAACGATAAAAGATCCTTTTTTGTGGTAATGACACTGTTCAGCGGCGGAGTGTATGAGAAGAAGGAGCACGTCGCCCTGTGCCTGAAGGTACATTCCTTCTGCTTATAACGATATAAATAACCACAACAACAACTAACACAAAAATCAGCCCCTGGAATATCATCATCTGCAGAGAAAGAAAGATGCTACGCTTTTTCTGGCCGGTCTTAAGCTTTTCCTGGAATGCGTCATCGCCGAAAAGCCCGAGAAAACTTCCGTCAAAGCCGAACCGGAGCACATGTTTATCAGCAGGGTCCGCAACCAGAACCTCCCGCTGGCCCACATATATCTCATCAGGAAGGAAATCGGGAAAACTCTCACGGTATGTTTCTTTCGAAACAGGATACAACGCTCCATCGGCGAGGTCGAAAAAGACCACTCCACCGACTTTTGAATAGGGTTTGGGGTTGCCGTGGGCCACAGCGAGCATCCGGTCCCGAACGTAAAGGTCAAAGGGGTTGTAGTCACTTAACCTTCCCTTTCCCTTCAGATCAAAAGTGCGAAGCACCTGGCCATCAGTATCCAGTTCCACGACACGCTGGTTGTTGGCATCAGACAGGTAGAGTTTTCCATTGGCGAACTCCACGCCATTGGTCCAGTCAAAAGCTATTTCCTGCGGCATTAGTTTCCCGTTTGCATAAAGAGGCGCTTCAGTAACGCGCCTTATCTCATTCCCAGCAGAGTCAAATATTACCAGGCTGTCGGCATCCGAGTCGGCAAGAAAGAACCTGCCGCTTTCCCGGTCCACCGAGAACCTGAAGAACGGAGTCATCCCCAGGGGGGTTCCCGTCGAGTAGAATGGATACGAATCTAAAACTTCCCCACTGCTGCTGACCTTCACTATTTTGTCGGGATCGCTTAATCCAAGTATGAATCCGCCGTTGGGCTCAACGGAAAAGTCCACGAGCTCGCCCTCAACCCCCAGGTCTTCCCTGAGGTCTATCTCCTCCAGAAGATACCCCTGTTCGGTCACCTTCAAAATGGAATTACCGAACTCCATGTAGAGGGTGCCGTCCGAACCCGCGACCATCTTCCCGGGACCGGAACTTTTCTTGCTCTGAAGCACCACCCATGTGAATCCCGCAAGCACCAGTAGCATGATCACTATTACAAGAACAGCCACGACAGGAGAAACCGAACGCTCAAGCACTCCCGGGGCTGCATTTGGACTCTCAGAGGGATGTCTGTGAATTTGTTTTGCCATCGGAGGTAGTATAACATGCAGCATAAGATAAAGAAGACTGAAACGGTCGTGTGCGCAGAATTTATTATTAGCGGAATACTATCTGTCCCGGGTTCCCTGACAGATACTGGTCTTATTCAGGCTGTTCCACCCTGATGAACGGAAATGCCCAGAGCATGGAAGAGGCGAATGCTTCCATGCTTTCCTGTTCCTTGAAGTAGAACCTCACGCCGTCCAACTCGGAAACACCCCTATGTGCGGGAACTCCCTGGCAATACGTCATGGTGTAAAGTTTACTCTGCTTTTTATACAGAGAGGTCCTCATCAACTTATTGAACGGGACTATCTGCACCGTGCCGTCCTTGACTACAGGCCTCTGCCTGCTTTCCCCGGAGCAATAGCTGGCGTTGCGGATCATGAGTTTGTAGGTTCCCAGAAAGGGCCCATCGCCGTCGTCAGTGTATTGAGCAAGAGGAAGCATATTTTTTGACAGGGTCATATACGGGTCGTCCCTGAAGCCCAGGTATACATAGGCATATGGGGTCAGGGCCGTCACGTGATTTCGGGACGCAGCGGGCACGGCCTCGAAAACAAATACTATCTCTCTGCCGTCGGCAGTGCTCTCCACTCCCGTGAACCGGTACTCGCCCCGTCGGTGAAGCTTGGCGAACGGATAGTTCCGCATGACCGCAAGATGACTGATCAGAACGTCACGGAACTCATCCAGGGCGTCCGAGGACTCATCCATGCTGAGGTCGGCGTCCACAGGTTGATATATGAGGCGGGCGCATCCGGACAATCCCAGCGAAACAGTGATAAGAAATACGGCAAGAAAAGCAGCACGTCTGATATGCAGTATGAATTGAGAGGGTATAGGAATTATTTCAGCCTTTCCAGGGCCCAGCGCTCTATCTCGGCCACCAGCGCTTCTATGGTGGCATCCTCAGGCATGATATGGACTTTGAGCCCTTCTTTTTCTATAGCCTTCCGGGTCACGGGACCAATGGCTGCGATGGCAGTATTCTTCAGCAGTTCAACACCGTTATCCATAAGCTTCAGGAAATTCTTGAACGTGGCCCCGCTGGTAAAAGTAGCAAGCGTAATGCGGCCTTCCTGCAGGAAACGCTTCAATCTTTTGGGATGCCTCAGGGGCATAACCGCGCGGTAGGCGATGGGCACGTCTATCTCCCCGCCCAGTTCACGGACGGTATCGGGAAATATCTCACGGGCCTTCTCCGCACGGGGAAGGATGAACCGCATCCCGCTGAGATTGTCGCCCCCGGCAAGTTTCCTGAACGAATCGATGAGCCCCTCGGCGCGGAAGGACTCTGGCACCATATCCACACGAAGCCCCCGCTCCTCGATGCGTGCGGCGGTCTTTGAGCCTACGGCGCATATCTTTACTCCATGAAGTTCTCGTATGTCACGCCCCAGCTCATAATAGCGGTCGAAGAAATATTTCACGCCGTTGCCGCTGGTAAATATAAGCCAGGTCTGTTTTTCACCACGTTTGCCGTGGTCCGTAAGTTCATCTATAGAGTGATCTATGGCGTCCCAGCTTTCTGGGCCCTCTACCCTGATGGTCGGGAACTCAATGACCTCTGCCCCCATGTCCTCAAGGGACTCAAATCCCCGTGAGTTCTCCCTGGTCACCAGTACACGGACCCCGAAAAGCGGTTTCTTCTCGCACCAGTTCAGCTCCTCGCGAAGGTTGACTACATCGCCCACCACCATGACGGCAGGGGGACGGATGTCGCGCTCCTTGACCACCTGCGCTATCTCGCCCAGAGTGCTGACTACGGTCTCCTGGTCGGCACGAGTACCCCATCTGACAACGGCAACAGGCGTATCGGCAGTCCTGCCATTGGCAATAAGCTTCTCCGTAAGTACGGGGATATTTTTTACTGCCATCAGGAAAACAAGGGTCCCCACGCCAGTGGCAAGCTTCGACCAGTCAATGCTCGACTCTTCCTTGGTCGTGTCCTCGTATCCGGGAATGACCGCAAAGCTCGAAGAACATTTCCTGTGGGTTAGCGGAATTCCCGCATACGCCGGAGCCGCGATGGATGAACTGATACCGGGAACCACTTCAAAGGNNNGAAGACGAAGGGGTCTCCGCCCTTGAGGCGGCATACGGTCTTCCCTTCGAGGGCCTTCTGCACAATAACCTCGTTGATCTCGTCCTGGGTCATGGTGTGGTGACCGCCGCGCTTCCCGGCGTAGATGAACTCGGCGTCGTGATTGATATAGTTGAGAACCTGGGCGTTTAGGTGAAAATCATATACTACAACCTGAGCCCGCTCCAGGCATCGGCGCCCCTTGACAGTCAAAAGCCCGATATCGCCGGGGCCGGCCCCTACCAGATATACAGTCCCTTTTTTTGTTTCAGCCATGGCTTTCTATTATAAGGAGGGGAATAACCGGTTTTCCAACAGCAGAGAATAATAGATATAAATCAAGGGCCTTTCAGCCTCACAAGGCCATACTCGACTCTTTAACAGCAGGTTATCCGCAGGAACTGCAGGAGCCTTTCGAGCAGGAGGACTTGCTGCAGGATGAACCGGCAGAGGGATTTTCTACGCCGCTCATACCAAAGGTGGAAAATTTCTTGGTCACGTCGGTGGAGCCGCACTTGGGGCATTCGACTGTCGTGCCGGAGCCCATGACAAGCTTTTCGAACTCCTCGCCGCAGGAACATTTATATTCATAAATAGGCATGCTTTATTATAGCACCCCAGTGTAGTGGGTGACAAAAGCCCTTATTCTACAGTGGGTCTACAGGCCGCATGCCATCCTTCCTTGACTCCTGCTTATAGCAGGGATTATTATTAATGTTCTGGAGACGGGGCGTAGCGCAGTCTGGTAGCGCGCACGGTTCGGGACCGTGGAAGTCGGAGGTTCAAATCCTCTCGCCCCGACCATCCAATCCCCACAAAGGCTGAAATATCTTCGGCCAATCGCTCCCCGTAATGGTTCCGGTCCCATTCTAATCCGTACTCACGAAATCCAATGACAGGGAATTAATGCACCAGCGCTTACCAGTGGGCGGGGGGCCATCGTCGAACACGTGACCCAGGTGGCTTCCGCAGCGTGCACAGTGCACTTCGGTTCTAATCATGAAAAAGCTGCGGTCCTCCTGTGTCCCCACGTTCAGTTCGGAAACAGGTTCCCAGAAGCTCGGCCAACCGGAACGCGAATCGTACTTGCTCTCCGAGCTGAATACATCCGTGCCGCAGGCCGCGCATTTGTAGATGCCCTTTTTCTTGTGATCGTGGTATTTACCGGTGTAGGCGCGCTCCGTACCCTGTTCGCGCAGAATATGGTACTGTTCCTCGCTCAGTAGGGCCTTCCACTCTTTTTCCGTCCTTACGATGCGTTCGACCGTCATTACCTTGCCGGAGACGGCATTAAATATCTCCAGGGTCGATCCCTGCTCAGCGGTGCCGCTTCCAGCGCGAGAGTTCGGAGAACACGCGAACATAATGATGACCGCAATAAAAATAATAACTGTTTTCGGTTCCATAGTCTGTTCCTGTTTATTTCAGATCGTTTTTAATACCTGGCCAGTTCCTGTCCGCTTTCTCGATGTTGCCAGGAATGTCCCTGGACCATTTCCCCTGGACTGTTTTATTGAAATTGAGATAGAGCTTTCCGTCAACAATAGTCCATGCTTCGGGGTCTATATCAGCCGTGGACCCACGGCTCACGGCCCATGCTCAGTACCCGCCATACTGCGGCGCATATTTCTCTGGATCACCCTTAAACAGTTCGCGGTGCTGCTCGCTGGCAAACTGCCAGATGGCCCCTCTCCATTCGTAAGAGATATCAGGGTTACCCTTGACCGGTCTGCTCTCCGTGAAGTAGGCCACCGTGTCGTACCCCTTTATGGCCACGCCGTTCATGTCAGTATTGATGGGAAAGTCAGCGGCCCACCCTGATATCGGCAAGGCCCAGCAAAGCAATAATCAATACAGCTACCACATTGAAAAATGCTTTTTTCACAATTCCCTCCTTTGTTAAAAAGTTAATTAGTCAACCTAATCATAGGACATAAAGTTCACAAATACATCACGAACGATTCAAAGGCGATAGAAGCCTCTCGTTCATTAATAGGATGGGGTAGCTTTCCGGCTAAAATCGCTTACCTAGCTTGAGAGGCCGTGGAAAGCATTCTTGCAATAAAATCAATCAGTTGAAGTATCTCAGGAGCAGAAGAACCCTCCACATCTTAAAAGGATCCATCCTTTCGTCGTCTTCCTGTATCCCCATATCTTCCTTGATTTCACTGGCAGAGCTGTGATTTAATATATGTCTCTTTGCCCTTTCACATGGAGGAAGGGCTTTTCCGAACCTGTGGTACGGAATATCCAGAAGGAGGATAAAGATGAACGTCTACGAGACTATTGTTATTTTTAACGCATCCCTCAATGACGAGGCCACCGAAGCCGTCATCGCAAAGGTCAGCGAACTGATAACCGGAAACGGCGGAACAGTCCTGAAGACCGATGTATGGGGCCGCCGCAAAATGTCCTACGAGATCAACAAACAAACCCGCGGCAACTATGTTATGTTATGTACACACACCAGAGCCCACCCGATACCATCGGCAAGCTCGAGGCCTTTTTCAAGGTCAACGACCAGGTCATCAAGTTCATGAACGTCAGGCTCGAAAAGAAACAGCGCGAACACGTGCTCCGGACGATCGAGGCAGCAAAGGCCGCCGCTGAGGCAGCACCTGCTGCCCCGGCAGCAGAGGCCCCCGCCGCCGAGGCAGCCCCCGAGGCTTAAGGAACGGTTATGTTCAACAAGGTCATCATGATAGGCAATCTCACCCGGGATCCCGAGCTGCGGTACACCCCGCAGGGGACACCAGTGGGCACGCTCCGGCTTGCCGTGAACACCAAGTTCCGTTCGGGTGACGAGTACAAGGAAGAGACCCTTTTCATCGATACCGTGGTCTGGGGCAAGCAGGCCGAGACCTGCAGCCAGTACCTGTCTAAGGGACGCCCGGTTCTGGTGGAAGGAAGACTGCAGGAGCGCCGATGGGAATCAGACGGCCAGCAGCGCAGCAAAATGGAGATCGTGGCCAACACCGTCCGGTTCCTGGGCGGACGCCGCGACGAGGGCAGCTCTGGTGGAGGGAGCTATAATCCCCCCGGAAGGCCGCCCGAGGAAGTATCCGACATTGAACCATTTTAACCATAAGATAAGGAGGCACCGTGCAGCCTAAAAGGTTTCATCGCAGGAAAAAGTTCTGCCGCTTCTGCGCGGACAAGGTAGAGTTTATTGATTACAAGGACGTAAGGACACTCCGGAGCTTCATCACGGACCGGGGTAAGATCCTTCCCCGCCGTATGACCGGGGCATGCTCCAAGCACCAGAGAGAGATCACCCGGGCTGTCAAGAGGGCCCGGAATATAGCGATCCTGTCATTCCAGGAGAAGTAGAGCACTGTGCGCATTCCAAGGACATGGGTCGAGCCGATGGCCAAACGCATCGTCGACACGCTTTTCAAGGAAGAGCTCATCGTCCCCGATATAGAGCCCAGAAAGCTTGAAGAGGAAGTCTATGCTTCCCTCATGCAGGAGCTTACCTTGGAGGACCGCGTCAACGAAGAGGTCCGCCAGATACTTGAAAAATACGAGCGTGAGTTCGCCTCCGGACGGGCCGACTACCGCAAAATGTTCGATCTTACCAAGAGGCAACTGATCAAGGACAAGGGGTATATTATCTGATGCTTTCCGACGACAAGATAAGCCATATGACCCACGTGCTCCTGAAGGACCTCCTGGACCGCGACGTCATCGATATCACCGAGGACGAAAGCGTTGTCCGCCGTGCGATCAAACGCGCCATCAATGCCCAGCTCAAACTCGGGCAGGAAATGGACGAGGCCGTGCGCAAGAAGATCGAATCGCTCTCGCGCCATGTAGTCGAGGGCAGCGATGAGTGGAACACCCTCTATGAAAAGTACCTCAAGGAAGAAGAAAGCAAACACGGCATCTTTGAGGAGCCGAAGAAGTAAGACACATCGCCACATCCTGATAAAATGAAGGGGCCGCCCAAAGGCGGCCCCTTTTTATTTATCTATTTACGGACCGGAATTATGTTCCGGGCAGGGAGAAAGAGCACTGAACACCTTGAGCGGCTCGAACACCAGAGCCTCCCGGGGCCATTCATGGGGGAACGTATAACCCGGCCCCGCAATAAGCTTCTGCATCTCCCATATCCTTTTACCGTTCCCATCGAAATAGATACGGTGCTCGATACGGGTCCCGTTGAACGCGCCTCCGGTAATGAAAACAAACCGTAGCACACCTCCACGGTCATAATAGAACTCGAGCTTCAGTGCCGAATCGTCCGAGCCGCCCTCATATTTATAAACCTGTACTGTTCCGTCCTTTGTGCGGTAAATAGCGCGCAATGTGTCCTCATACGGTTCACAGTATTCGAACTCGCGAACCTCAATATCAAGATTGCCAGAATCCATGGCCTCTCTGATATCGTGGTAAATATCCCTTACTTCCAGTATCCGGGGATGAGAGGTCCAGTTGCTTTCAATTATGGGCATATCTGCCGCAAAAGAGAGATTCAGACTGACAATCAACGTGCTGACTACAGGATTCCGGACTATGAATATTAATGAAAAGGAAAAAACAAGCAGACATACCGCCATGATACCGGAAAGAATCGTCATGGTCCTGCAACGCTCATTCATCTTCCAGCCGCTCCAGGTATTCCTCCCACTCGGTGGGAAGCATGTATTTCTTTTTACTGTTGCAGTCCTTGCAGCAGGGAACCACGTTACCCTTTATGGAGCGGCCGCCCCGCACGATAGGCACCAGATGGTCCATGGTCAGTTCGCGCGGCGGCACCTGCCGGCCGCAGTAATGGCATTTCCCCTGCCCGCGCTTGCGCTTCCACCACTGCGACTCCCGCAGCTCCCGCGCTTTTTTCTTCTCACGCGCGATGAACTCCTCGTCCACTTCTACATGAAAGAATTCCATATGAATATCATAACAGACGCCACGTACAGGAACGGAAAATTCGATGGACTGGAATGGCAGGGTCAAAAGGGGCCGCCTCAAACGGCCCCTTTCACATTACTTCTTCGTACCCGCTTACTCGACAGGGGGGGAGGGGAACAGCGCATACGGGGGTTGGGGCTCCTGTCCAGGAGGCACATATGAGGGGGCAGGCTCACCGGCTGGCCCCATATAGCGGATATAATGATACAAAGCCATCAGGTCTTCTTCTTTCATTATATTCACGGTATACCACGGCATCGGAGGCCTGCGCTTAAGCTCTCTGGCGGCGGATACCCACTCGTCCCCGTTGGCAAATCCCTTGAAAAAAAGTCTCAGGTTGGAGCCATAGGTGGTCCCCCAAGGGCCGCGCCATCCGAAATTGTCGCCGGTCAGCCACTTCTCCTCCGGGATTTTCCCATCGCTCAGCAGGTATCCTGCCGTATGGCAGTCATTGCATCCCGCTATCTGGACCAGGTAACGCCCCTGCTCCACCATTTTCATATCCATCCCCGCACCTTTTTCCGCAAGCACAGGTGTGCCTGAGACCCCGGCACCCGCAACGATCAAACCCACAAACAAAAAAACGACGATAACCGGAACAGCTTTCTGAATCATTCTCATGGCCCCCGTCTCCTTTTCCGTATTTGTTTTCAGGCATCCCCCGGTCCGCTGACAGAAGAACACAGCACCATTGCATCACATCCTGTCCGGCAAGGATACTTCCAAGAGTAGTCCCGAACACTCCGACTGTCAATTATATTTGAAAGGGGAACAATTACTCGTCGTAAGCACGGCAACGCCTTATTGCCCGGAAGGTATCCGCTTGTGCGAATGCTTTTCCATGAGGCCGGGAAGAAAAAGCCGGGCGACATGATACCGGCGATCGGCAAACCAGCGGTACAGAGGGCGGGCAATTACCATGGCTCCCGGCGCACGGAAGGGAATTGCCAGCAGCGAGAGACCCCACAGCCTGCGCAACACCTCGGGAATGGCCTCTTCACCCGAAAGCACTTCACCATCATCAAGCACTACCTGCATGGCATTCATGCAGACACTCTCCGTAATCCGGGGATACCGGGTGCGACGCTCCATGCTCTGGCAGGGCAGGAGTTCAAAGGAGCCGGGCCGCTGATGACCGTCTATCCATTCGGCCGTTGAGGAACAGACCGGACAATCGCCGTCGTAGATAAGCACCGCCTTGTCCATACCCGTAGGGTATCATGGAACGGCAGGAGTGACAAAAGGGGACAGCCTACGGTTAAAGAATTACTCCACCTTCACTACCACACCCTCGGGAAGAAGTTCCATAAGGCGAGTCTCGGCATCTTCCAGTTCTTCTGCCTTTGTACTCTCAAGGGTCACGACGACCTTGTACTCGGTCAAGCCCACCTTGGGGTATGAACCCACATCGACGCCAGGGAATTCTTCCACCAATGTGTCCAGCGCGGCAGCGATAAAACACTCCTCTTCGTTTATATACACTTTCCGGAGCACGAATGGCTGTGAGCGGAACCGCTCCTTGATGGCCTCGAACTTCTTCACCAGATATTCGGGGATGCCGGGAAAGATATAAACGTTTCGTACAACAACGACAGGGAAGCGCAACTCGTCCTCACCGATAAGCTCCGCTCCTTCGGGCAGGTCCGCCATCTTCATGGTGGGGCTTCCAGGTTCTCCGCCACAGCGCTCCCTGATAATGGCGGCCAATCCGTCATTGCTTTCAAGGCCTATACCAAAAGCGCGCGCCACTCCAACCATGGTGACATCGTCATGGGTCGGACCTACGCCCCCAGAGGTAAAGACATGGTCGAACTGAGAGGAGAACGACGCAACCTCCTCAGCAATGATTTCCGCATCATCGGGGACTACGGAAATACGGCGCACATCCACGCCCAACTCCCTGAGACCTGTGGCCAGATACGTGGAGTTGCGGTCCTCGACCTTTCCGGAGAGGATCTCGTTCCCGATGATGACTATGGCTGCGGTATTGGACATATCAGCAATCAACATAAGTATATCATATGCCTTTACAACTGTAGCACAATACGTACTCTGAGATGGTTGCCCGCAACTCCGGCAAATGATATGCTTTTAGTGAAAGGTAAACATGGACCAGGGAACGATTTCTGACAAGCGGACGCATAAACGGTTCACCGTGGAGGGAATACACGGCAACATGCTCTTCGCCTCCGAGGTGAGCATTATAAACATCAGCACTGGCGGGGCCGCCGTGGAGGCGGACAAACGCCTGAACATGGGAATGGAGTATACCCTGAAGCTTCACGACCATGATGAGACCTTTTGCGTCCGGGGCGCTGTGGTCTGGTCGAACATAACCCACGCCAGGCACACCATGAAAGGGGAGAACGTTCCCATCTACCATGCGGGCTTTCAGTTCACTGAAATGCCGGACGAAACAAAAGAAAAGCTCATCACGTTCATTGAGGAACACCGCCTCGCCGCGCGAATACGGCTGAGCGGCCTGAGGTTTATCATAAACAGGGAGAAGGCTATCGTCAATTACCCCTTCGAGTATGAGGTCAGGAAGTTGAGTCTGGGAGGCATGCTCATCCAGTGCAATCAGCCATTCGAAACAGATCAGACCTTCGGCATGGAGATATTTCTGGCTCACCATATCCCGGTTAAGTTCACCGGCCGCGTGGCGTCATGCCTGGAAGTGCATCGGGGGGGGCGCACTTTCTACAACGTGGGGATAGAGTTCAAGGAAATGACCGACTCTGGCCGTATTAACCTTGAGGAATATCTCAAGTATATCCAGGAATCCCTGGTCTGAAACTCTGGGGGCCACCCCACTGGCTGCGAGATTAGCGTTCTTTTCTGAAAAGACAGTAGATAAACTGCTGCAGGTGGCCTGTGGGCGACTGGTGTATCTCTTCAAGGTTCTTCAGAAGCGTAAAACCGTTGCCCAGTACCTCATGTAGCGTTTCGGGACTGTAACGCATCACCCGGAGCCCGCTGCATTTTCTAGGCCCCCTCAGGCCGAAAGTCGAGATGATGAGACTGCCCCCTGGGCGAAGCGCCTTCTGTACGGCACGCAGGTATGCCCGGCGGTCCTCATCATCAGTCAGAAAATGAAATACCGCCCGGTCATGCCATACATCGAACTGAGCAGAGAACTGATGCTTCGTGATGTCGGCTTCCAGCCATTCTACCTCTGCACTGCGCATACCAAGGCGTTCCTGAACCCGTTGCAGGGCCTTCGCCGAGATATCCATTACCGTAAGTCGCCGGAACCCCTTTTCCAGAAGGCAGTCAACAAGATTCGACGCCCCACCGCCAACATCGATTATCCGCGAGTCCCTGTCAGCCCCGGAAATGTCGATGAGGTCCAGCGAGAACACGGGGCGGGATTGAAACCACGTTACCTCCTCCGGAGCCTTTTCGCAATAAACATCTTCCCAGTGGTCCTTTGGCTTGGCTTTTTTGAAGAACTGCTTCAGCATAATATTATTATTACCTATTTCAAATTAATTTTCAATCGTATCAGTCTATAATTAATATCTAAAGCCCTTATGGTACGATGAAACATGCATATACATATCGATTATTCCGCCTGCGAAGGATGCGGCGCCTGCGCCGATGTGTATCCTGAACTTTTCGAAATGCGCGACTCCCTGGCCTGGCTCCTGGGAGAGGGCCCTTCAGACACAGCACAGTGTCAGGAGATAGCACGGGTCTGTCCGTTCGGAGCAATTGTGGTTTCCGGTTAACACACCGTTGCCCTCAATCCCGGTTTGTGAGACAATGGGTATTATTTGAGCAAAGGAGGGACATTTATGAACCGGGCATTCATAATCAGGGTATTCCAGGCGGCAGCCCTTCTGATATTGGGTGGATGTGTCTTCAACGTCCCGATCACACCGGTCATGGGGCCGCTCCAGGAGCAGGAACTCGAAGGAAAAGGGAGCAAGAAGATCGTCGTCATGGACATATCCGGGATCATAACCGAAAAGCAGGATGACAAAACGTTCGGCCCCGACTACCCCTCGATGCCCGCCCGCATCCGTGAGGAACTCAACAAGGCAGCCGCTGACAATAGCGTCCGTGGAATACTCGTCCGGATAAATTCTCCTGGTGGAACGGTGACCGCAAGCGATATCATTTATCATGAGATCGTTTCTTTCAAAAAAAGGACCGGGAAGAAGGTATACGCAGTTATCACCGGGCTGGGCACATCGGGCGCCTATTACGCGGCGGCGGCGGCAGATACCATCTATGCTCATCCCACCGCCGTAACCGGAAGCATCGGAGCCATCGCAATACAAGTGGACGCTTCGGGGCTCATGGAAAAACTGGGTATCGAAGACAAGTCCGTGAAGGCCGGGGAGAAGAAGGATATATTCTCCCCGCTCAGGCAGGACACACCCGAGGAACAGAAGATCATGCAGGAGATCATCGGCTCACTGCATGCGCGGTTCAAGGACATGGTATTGGCCGGTCGGGGCGAAAGGCTCTCGCGGGAGGATATCGAGCGCCTGGCCGACGGCAGGCCTTATACCGCAGAGCAGGCCCGTGAGGCCGGACTCATCGACGAGGTGGGTTACATGGACGACGCCATAGATGCCATGATAAAGGACATGGGCCTCAGGAGAGCCCGCACGGTGACCTACCTCAGAAACGGTGAGTACCAGGGGACCATCTACACCGCCCCTCCCGGCGGTCTGAACGTAAACCTGCTGAGTCTTGATCATCTGGTGGGACCACCAGGGGTGCGGTTCATGTACCTGTGGGATCCTGGTCTTTAAGCGGGTTTGTCATGATCGATATATTTTCTTAACGACATGCCATAATGATATGCGATAATGAATATAACGGTCCCCCAGGGACCTGAACAACCACTTATACCAAAGGGGGTTTTTCATGATCAGAAAAGCAATCGTACTTATGGCGGCACTCGCGCTGGTGCTGGGCATGTTCGCCCTGGCCGGGGCCGAACGCTCAGGTGAGGAAGTCTATAACAGCAAATGCAAAATGTGCCACGACACGGGGCTCAGCGGCGCGCCGAAACCCGGTGACAAGGCAGAGTGGGACAAGCGTAAAACAATGCACGGTGGCCTTGACGAGTTGGTGCAGTCGGCCATCAAGGGCAAGAATGCCATGCCCCCCAAGGGCGCATGCACCGACTGCTCCGACGCCGAGATAAAGACAGCAGTGGAGTTCATGGTGAAATAAGCCCAAGGAACTTTTCAGGAATGATTACCTGAGGCGGCCCGCTGGAAAGCGGGCCGCTTTTAGTTTTGTATCTCAATGTGTGATGGAATATCTGAATAAAATCGCTACTTCTTCATCCTTTGAAGTTCTGCCTCTATGACGCTCTGAAAGCCCTGGACACTTCTGTCTTTCAGACGCGTTCCGTTCACAAAGATGGTCGGAGTGCCTCTCACTCCTGAGACCTTNNCTCGGTTGATGAGATCCTGAATCTCCTTTTTCTGCATGTCACGGTTGAATTCGCTCATGTTCATGCCCAGGTTCTGGGCGAGCTGATTTATCAGCTTGTCATTGAGCTTGTTGTAATTTTCAAAGATCATGTCATGGAATTTCCAGAATTTACCCTGACGGTCAGCCGCAAGCACAGCCGTTGCGGCCTTCCGGGCAAACGTATGCCGGGAAAGCGGAAAGCTCTTGTAGACAAGTTTTACTGTCTGCGGATTTTGCTTGAGCACCTGCTCAAGTGTCGGCACAAGCCGGGCACAGTAGGGTCACTGAAAGTCGCTGAAGACCACGATGGTCACCGATGCGTCAGCCGGCCCCTTGACCGGAGAGCCGGTCAGATCAAAGGTCTTTATGAAATCCAGGCTGACAACGGTAACTTTCCTCTCTTTCGAGCTTCCAAGCAGCAGAAGGTCTTCCGGCGAAGGCCCGGCTATTCTGTCCATTTTTTTGTCGGTCTTAACAGTGCCGATGAGCTTTCCATCAGGCACTGAGAACACGTTGACCATTCCCCGGGTAAGCACGTACAGCTTTTTACCATCAGCCGACGAGGCCATATCCAACGGTTTGGCCTCAAGGTCTATGGAGCCAAGCACATCGGTCCGTAGTTCCGCATAAAGCGGCGATACCATAAAGAACAGGGCGATAACAAACACTACGGTGAGTTCTCTCATGTGGTATTTCGTTCCTCCTTTATTATGAAATGAGTGACGAACATCATCTTAACATAAAAAAAGAGAGGCCGGGCGTTGCCCGGCCTCCTGTGTAGCTCCATTAAACAACACCGCTAGCAGGCAGGGTCCTTGCCGCAGTCCTTCTTGTCTGCGCAGTCGGTCTTACCGTCGCCGTCGTTGTCAATGCCGTCGGTGCAGATCTCGGGATCACCACCGCCACCGCCATCGGTGCAGGCAGGGTCCTTGCGGCAGTCGGCCTTGTCAGAGCAGTCTGTTTTCCCGTCGAGATCGTTATCGATGCCGTCGTCGCAGATCTCAGGCTCGCTCGACGGGCAGGCCGGATCGCCCACGCAGTCCGTGTCGTCACAGTCAAGCAGGTCGTCGCAGTCGTTGTCGATACCATCAACGCAGTTCTCAAGCGCTCCAGGATTAACGGCCGCGTCGTTGTCATTGCAGTCAGCCGCGCCACAGGTGCCGCCTTCAACGCTGTAAAGGTCGCCGTCGGAGTCAGTGCAGGTGGGCGGACAGTTTATGGCATCAGGGTCGGCAGCGTCCACAAGACCGTCGCAGTCGTTGTCAATACCGTCAGTGCAGTCTTCCTCGGCACCGGGGTTTATGTTCGGGTCGGNNCTCAACCGCATAGGTATCACCATCACCATCGGTACATGCGGGGGCGCCGCAGTCGGGAGATATGGTCACTACATTCGAGCCGCCCTTTCCGCCGCCTATGCCCAAGTCGCTGTCACTGACGCCCCTGACCTCGTATGTCCTCTGGTCCATCACATCAAAGGTACCGACAGCGCCCAAGTTGTTTACCACATTGATTTCTCCGTTGAAGACCGCCCAGCCTTCGCCAGCGTCGTAAGTGTCGGATACTGTGACCTCGTAGTATGCTCTAGCTCCGTCACAGTATAAGAATGTTGCAGTAACATTCACAGCAGCGTCAAGGCTATGGCATTCTGTGCAGGTGCCTTTTGTCGGGAATGCATCCGAAGTGCTCACCATGAACGGCAGTACAAGGGACAAAGACAAGAGTGTGATTAGAAACAGCTTCTTCATTACGTTTACCCTCCTTTAAACATGACGGATTTGGCTGGTTTCTACTGACTACTCCAAACGGTCTTTTTCTTCCTCCTTGCGGTGTATTTCAGGCGACGGGAATCTCCCTGCCGGGATCTTCCCGTCGCCCGATCGGCCAATGATATGTATAAGGATTTCTCTATTTCAGTGGTGCCGGCCACATAAAAAAAGGGCGGTCTTTCCCCTGTTGCATAAAAAAGGCAGCCCGACTGTCTCCCTTGAGCAGGAAGAGAGATTCGCGGCTTTCCGTCACACCCTCGCGGATGTTTTGGTCTTTTCTTTTTTTGCAACCAAATGCAAGCAATTATCGTACCATCAGGTATTAATTAACTTATACATTATGGCCTAAAGATATAACTTCTTATTATTAAATGATTAATTCAAGAATTTTAGAAGGAGGAAATACTCAACAACAAGAAGTATTTAACTTAATAAGAGTGGGATTTCGCCTGACATGCGTCAAATGCCCCACCAAGTGGCAGAGCTATTCATATCCAGCCCTACCACCCTTCCTTTACCGTGAACTCGCAGACACCGGAGTAGATAACGCCCGTGGAGCCGTCGATGGAAAGCGGCATGCCCTCGTATGCCTGATATCCGCCGATATGAGCAAAAGGGATTCCCTCCTCGTCTCTTGCCAGCTCCACATCAGGAGAGCCAACCACCGCTGTAATGCCAAACTTCTGCGCCAGGATGGCCGCGTGCGATGCCGCGCCGCCGATTACGGTCAGGAGCCCCTCCACCTCGGGCAGAAGTGCAACGTCATCAGTACTGGTTTCACGCCGCACCAGAATGAGGGGTACATCTCCCAGAACCTCCCGCAGCGCGCGCACCTCGTCCACCGTTGCGGCGAAGGTGACTGCACCACTCAGAGCGCCTCCGTAGACGCCGATACCGCGCCCCACGATGGACGACTCCATCCTGCAAACGGCATCGAACTGTTCCGCGCGTCCGCGCCGGAATTCCATCCGCTTGGTCTGAAGCACAATCATCCGCTGTCTGACATAAGCCGCTTCTATCTCCTGCGGAACACCCATAGCCTCCTCCACCCGGCGGGCAAGCTCGGCATGTCGCCTGTACAGTTCGGGCCCCCGCTCCTCAAGTGTTTCCCACCGGTCGGTCTGTGCCCGGCTGATGGGTCGCGAGTACTCGCCACCCCCCACCAGATCATCACCAGTGGACATACGCCTCGTCTCTCCAAAAGGTACGGGATCAAGGGTTATGGGATCGCGGGTAAAGAATACCGATGCACCTGCGCCAGGCGTGTTGGCGTAGACCATCTCCATGACCACCACACCGGTCCCCCAGTGTCCTGAGACTCCCATGGCCGAGCGGAAATCCAAGGCGCGTTGAAGATGCCACGAACGGTAGATCGCACGTACAGTCTCGCGCAGCTGCTCAAGAGGATCATCGGGTATGGCAAGCCTCTTTTGATGTATGTGTCCCAGATACTCATGCACCAGGAGCGATACCTGCCAGGCCGTAAGGTCCCGGGGGTGCTTTGAATTGTTCTCGTGCAGGAACTCACGTTCAATCGCCTCGAACTCCTCTTCCGGAAGACCGAGTACTACAGTGGCGTAATCCTCCACGAACCGCCTATACGCATCCCACGAAAACCACGGGTTCCCGGACTCGCGCGAAAGTGCTGCACGCGTATGTTCGTTCATCCCTACATAAAGCACAGTCTCCAGGATGCCCGGCATCGAGATATACGAGCCGCTTCTAACAGAAAGGAACAAAGGCCGTTCTCCACCGCCAAAGGCAAGTCCCGTGCGTCCCTCGATCTCCCTCACCGAGGTCTCAAGCGAAGCATCGAAGCCTCTGCCGTCCACGAACGTATCGGGGTTCGTCATGCCGATGGAGGGAAAGACCATGCCCTCAGGGATATCGAATCCATGGGTGGCAAGCACCATGAGGTTCGCGGCCTTACCGCCAAGCAGCGGAGCAAGGCGAGGCACGTCCTTGCGCGCGATATCGCCGATGCGATAGAAGGGCCGTTGCGGCTTTCTGGTTATACCCAAAAGCGAATCGCCCTTCTTCTCTATGCGAAGCGAAAGCGAACGGATGAGTGCATTCAGAAACCTGTCAAGTTCGTCAAGCCCGGTCACGGAACTGATGATGTCGCGTATCAGGGTATCGGCCGCGCGGTCAGTGAACTTCCCCACGCCCTCACCAAGTCGCCTTAGGGTCTCAGGAAGCTCATCCCGTGAGAAGCGCTCTAGCATCTCAACCAGTGGGCCATGGAAAGTGCGGTAGAACCACTCCACCCACCATGTAAGCTCACGCTGACATATCCTCAGAAGGTCAACGGCCTGACTTAAATATATCCCCTCATTCCGCAGTATCTTAAGAGCCTCGTCCACACGGGCGTTTTCCAGCCCGAAAAATGCCAGAAGCCTCCGCACATTCCAAAGGTTATCCATATAACCTGGAAGCTCTCTGGGGCCAATGCTCTCCTTTCCCCCTTCAAGCGATGCGGCAAGGCCCTCGAACAGCACCCGCGCCCGCTCAAGTGCGCGGAGCGCACTTCCGAGCGCGTCGAACTTTTTCTCATGATAAGTGCCTATGACCGAAGGGATACCAAAGGCGATATGTCGTTTGAAATACAGGGACTCGCTGGGTTCGGTGCGCTCGCTCGAAAGCACTACGGAGCGAAAACCCTCAAGTTCCGCAAGAAGTTCGTCAGTCGCCTGCGCCTTCTCTGCACCGAAAACAGTGGCGTACTTATGAACCACTTCCACATAAATAAGAAGCAGCAGCCGTACCTTCGCGTGGTATTCGTCCTTCAGGTCCAGTAAGGAGCAGTGCTTCTCTATCTCCTTAGACCCAAGCTGTACCAGCTTCTTCAGATGAAGTGTTCCATTTTCTTCTCGCACGCCCAAGGCCTCAAGCAGCGGAACCATCGCCTGGCTGTAGCTGGCAAGCATACCCGGCTGAAGGTTCTCAAGCACGTCATCGGGGACCATCCCCGCAAGGGGTGCGTTGTCCCCGGCGGCCCAGGCGCGTATGACCGCCTCCACGAGCCGGATATTGTTGGAACTGGCGTTTACGTGCACCTGCTTTCTGAGGAAGTAGACCACGGGATCATTGCCCCACGCATCGATGTCAGTGGTAAGGTCCCGGACGACCCCCGACGCACCCACGTCATTAAAGTAAACCGGAAGCCGACGAAGTAGCAGAAAACTCAGCAGGAACTCGCGTTTTGGGGTCTCGGAGTTCAGGAAAGCCGACACCCGGCGCTGAAAGAGCTTGTCGTCAGGAATGAACGCACCGCTTATGACGATATTGGCAACCAGTTGTACAAGCACTCCGCGAAACGCGGGCATTGCACCGGGAGCGCCAAGTGCTTCCATGAACCCGGAAAGACGCTTAAGGTGCATGGGGTCGGCACGCTCGGCCCAGGTCTCGTCCGAAAGTCCCTGAATAGAGGCCGAGGGAACATGCATCCCGCGAAGCGCCTTATCATATTCATCGATAAGTTCGGACTGTCCACTTTCAAGCACCGCTGCAGCAAGCTCACCACTCAACAGAACGTCTGCACCTCCGCCCTGGCCCATGGCCGCTATCATCTCAAGTGCAGCATCGGTCAACCCACGCTCAAGTATGTGTTTCAAAAGACGTGCGGCCTCAGAAAGAGCCTTTCGTTCGTCCTCTCCGGAAAGCCCGGAAGCAATGCCAAACGCCTCCTTCAGGCACAGGGCCATCTCATCCGGACCCAACTCCCGCATGTGCCGGTCCATCATGCCAAACAGCGCTTCGGTCATCGAGTGGACATCGAACGTATCTATATCGATACCCTTCATACCCTCAAGTGCGGAGGCCGTATCGTCACTATCAAGCGCACGGCGGGCACGCCAGGCCGCGTCCTGTATTTCGCGGCGCGTCCTTTGGGCATAGAGGAAAAGCGGCTCCACGGCCCCTTCTCCGAGTTTCCCGGCTATCATTTTCACAAGTGTATCGGATACAGAAGGGGCTTCGATGCCGTCCAGGGAATCAAGCATCCCGACAAGAAACGCTGAGATATCCATCCCCGGTATACGCTTCGTCATAACCGTTGCCACACCAAGAGCCTGCCGCCAACGGGGGCTAAGGTCGGCGCCCCCGGCCTCCTGCAGCCAGAGAGCGCAAAGCTCCTTTACTACCCGATCGTCTTCTTCTTTCTCAAGCGGCATCCCGATAAGGTCGAGGGCGTTCGAGACGGTCTTGCTCTCCGGCGCGTTCGCGGCAGCCCGGAGCGAGAATTTCGCAAGCACGGGAAACCACGCGTCGAAGGCCTCGCGGTCGTACCAGAACAGGTCCCCCCTGAAGGTGTTGATGGTGTTAGAAAGCGCGGGCCAGTCCTTCTTGGTGGAAAACATCTGCGCGATGATCTTCTGTCCCGTGCTCTGGAGGCCCGGTCGTTCAGAAAGGCGTTCATCCAGTGCCTTGAAGTTGAAGGCCTCAAGCTCGTCAGCTATCTCGAGCGCCGAGGCATAATGCCCGCTAGTGCCGGGAGCACGCTTCATAAGAAACGTGCCGATATGGCGGCCCTTCTGCACCACATCCAACTGGAGCGAAGCGCTTGCATCCATAACCTCGCGTGGCACGTTCAGAGAAAATCCACCGCTCTCGTCAAGCACGGTGCGGGCCTTCTCCACTCCCGAACTGATGAGGCATACCTCATAAGTACCCTGAGGTAAGGAGATAAGCTGGCCCGTGAGTTCCACGGTCTCTCTCTCCGGAGTGATGCAGCAGTCCTTCATCACCAGGGAGGTCACCATTCCCCGGTACGCGGTGGCAAGCG
>JABAHP010001115.1_pt2 | contig 22685 bp, 22 predicted proteins | sample 7062081 | NCBI WGS metagenome assembly JABAHP01 (sample SAMN14534357, study PRJNA622989) | marine sediment metagenome | biome: marine biome [ENVO:00000428]; feature: marine pelagic biome [ENVO:01000023]; material: deep marine sediment [ENVO:00002113] | place: India: Gulf of Kutch | collected...
AGCTGCCCGGTCTCGGCGTTCCGCTTCACGCCGATCGACTTGACCGCCATGTTGTTATATTCGCGCAACGAGGTGACAACGTCGACCAGCTCGCCATCATCCTGCAGACGCCGGAGCTCGGCGTAGGCCGCTTCGATCCGGTCGTCGGCCGGGAGTATGTCCGTGGTCAAAGGTGATGGCGCCGCGAGCGAAGCGAGGAACACCACCGGCGTCTGAGTGACCAGCCCGTTCAGCTCGAGCGATGCCGGCTTCTTCCGGATGTGGTCTGAGTTGTCCGCACCGATCTCGACGGGGTGATCGGTGATGTCGACCTCGTCGACGTGGTTCTCGTCGGCGCTGCAATCGAACTGGACGATCCCCACCGTCGCGTTCACCCGGCCGAAGATTAGATCCGTGAGCGCCATCTACGGAGCCTCCGGTACGAGCGCCTGCAGCGCCTCGCGGTTCTGCTTCTTCATCTCGCTCGACACCTGCTTTGCCACTTCAGCCGCAACCTCTTGCGGAGAACCTGTACCGCCGTTCACCGTCACGTTCACCGAATTCGTTTGATTCAAACGAGGAGCGCCTCCCGGAGCAACACCTGCTCCCAAACGAACAGGGCCCATTAGCTCCTGGCGCGCAAGATCAACCGCACCCATCGCAGAACGGGTGACCTGCTCAAGCCTCTTCTTGGCCATCCTTCTTTCTTTAGGTGTTCCGGTCTTCATAGCCTTGTCGGCCATCGCACGCGCCTTCTGGACAGCCATTGTCGCTTGCTGCTCGATTTCGGTCAGCCTCTGTCGTGCGCGCTGTCGCGCTGCTTTCTGATCTGCATCTCCTCCTTTTCCGAACCCAAAGAAGGCAGCGGCCTTCTGCAGCGGTCCTTTGATCTTGCCGAAGAGATTGCTGACCATGTTCGCTATCGGCTGAATCACATTTGAATCGAACCAACCGGCGACACCTCCCCACACCTCCCCGAAGAAGTTAACCACCGACAGCATGCCGTCCTTGATGGCCTGGTATTCCTCGGGCCACCGCGTCCGGAAGAAGCCAAGCACTACTTCGTCAAACCATGTAGTAAACGAGACCCACACCCCCTGCAAAACCAGAACCATTTCCTGCACGAGACCGATGAGACCCGACATGTTGTCGCCCCAGATGGACTGCATCCGGTCGACTAGGTTCTGGAACGCTTGCCACGGATCGTCCCACACTTCGACGAAGAAATGAATCTGAGCAAAGAAGGTCTCGAACATCGCACGCCAGAATCCGATGACCTGGCCGAAATAGAAGCTCACTGCTTCCCACGCGGTCTGTGCCCATTGAACGATGTCGATGTCAAGAAGCTGATCAAGCCTCTTCACTATCTCGCCGATGACCGACTTGCCCCCCTTGCGCCAGGTCATGAAGTCATCGATCACAAGACCTATGACCGCAGCCAATGCAATGAACTGACCGATAGGTCCCGCGAGAATCAACGCCGCAAGGCCGGCGATCATCGCTCCTATCTTGAGCCCCTTCTTCTCGGTATCGTCTAGGCCGTCTACAAAGCCGACCACATTGGTGACCAGCTCCCCGAAAGCGCTCGCGACCGAGCCCACTACCTGGCCGATGCGCTTGAAGATGGGCGCGATGTGAAGGGCGATCCAATCCTTGTTCGCCTTCCACCATTCGATCGTCGCTTCCTGCATCCGGATGAGCACCGGCAGAAGCTCGCGCCCAATCGTCAGCCGCACACCCAGCGCCGCCATCTTCAACCGCTGCTGGTTGTCGATGAACTCGGCCGAGGTGTCGATCATCTCCTTGTCCATCAACGCGCCGAGGTCGGCCATCTCGCCCATCTGCTCGCGGATGGCAGCGGACCCCTGCTTCAACAACGGGATGAGATTGGTACCGCTCCGGCCGAGCAGCTTCACCGCAACGGCCGTGCGGTCGGTATCGGACTCGAGCCCCTTCATCCCGTCGGCGACTTCGAGCAGGAGCTCGGTCGTGTCCTTAAATTCGCCGTTCTCGTTCTTGATCTCGACACCGAGGCGCTCGAACTCGCGGGTGTAGGTCTGCAGCCCAAAGGCGGCGTCGGCCTGGGCTGCCTGCAGCCGCTTCACCGACATCTCGATGTCGCCGAGATTCGCACCCGATAGCTCGGCCGCGTGCCCGAGTCCCTGCAGCGTCTCGGTCGCGATGCCGGTCCGCTTCGACATCTTGTCGATGCGGTCGCCGACCTGGGCGACAGCCTTCGCGATGTTGAGGAAGAACTTGCCGATCTTCAACGCGGCAAAGGCCGCGGCGGCGACCTTCGCCCACTTGACGAGCTTGGCCATCCCGCCTTCGGCCCGTTGCTGGGATGCGGGGTCCGTCTTGATTCCGAGCAGTGCTACAAGCTCACGGACTACCATTCGGATCTCCTAGCGCAAGAGCATCGGCTTCGGCCTGCAGATCGAGCACCTCGTTCAGGTCGTACAGCTCGACCAAATCGTAGTAGCGATCGATCTCTTCGAGGGTCGCCACACCAGCGACGACCGGGCGCCACCTCAGCCAGTCGATGTGCTCGGGGATGTCGACGCCTTTGCGCCCGTCTTTCCCTTGAGCACCGCGTTCAACGCGCCTCGAACGGCGGCGCCTTCGGAGGCGCTGAACAGCTTTCCCCACTGCGCCTTCACCCCAGCGTAGATCCACTGGTAGAAGGCGAGCGGCTCGCCCTGGAAGTGGAGATCGAACTTGCCGTCGAGCTTCACACCGTCGACCAGCGTCACCTTCCGCAAGGCGTCGATCAGGTCGTCGGTGGTCTTCTCGTCGATGCCGTCGATGATAGCCGCCGCGGCCCTCGCGATGAACTCCGCGCCGACCTCCTGATCGAGGAAGTCCTCGGCCTCGCCAGGTGAAGCGCCATCGACCGCACTGCCCACCGTCTTCTCGATCGGCTGGGCGATCATCTTCATAATACGGAGGAGCAGCTTGTGGGCCTGCAGCGGTGGCAGCGGGTAGATCTCGTACACGCTGCCGCCGATCTCCTCGGTGTATCCGTCTTTCTGCGACATCAGTTATTCCCGCCGATGTTGGCCGGGACCATGTCGCCGGTGTCGATCGTCCACTCGCGGTTCTCGACCTCGCGGCCGTAGGTCACGGTGGCCGGCTTCCGCACCCAGCACTTCTCGGCCGAGATGACCGTGCGCCCGGTGCCGTCCTTCATGATGAAGGGGACGATGCCATCGCCGCCCGGCGACAGCTTGTCGGCGTTGTGGAGCGCCGACAGCAGGTCGTTCGCCGCGCTCGACTGGAGCAACGTCAGGGTGACCGATGCGCCGTTGTTGTTCGACCGCGCCCGGCACACCTCGCCGCCAGCGCCGATCGTCTTGGTGAAGGCGTCCTCGTCCCACTCGACCGAGACGAAGGTACCATCGGCGAAGCCGTCGACGAGGATGGCGCCGACAACGATCGTGACCTCGTTGGGATCGTATGTTCTGGTTTCCGGCATTGGCTTCCTCCTTTAGACCGACACGGTCCCGTTGATCTCGACCGCGTGGATAGCACCGGCCAGCGTTGCGCTGAAGTTGACATCGGGCAGCAGCCTGTTCGCCCGGTCGGTGAACGAGATGTCCGCGACCTTCGGCACCGTCACCGTGAACTTGGGATCGGGCGTGTAGATGCCCTGGTTCTCGCCTTCCTGCAGGACGGCGCGCACGACGTTCTCGACCTGGGCCACACCGGCGTCGGTGTAGGGCACCTTCGGCGCGTTCTTGAGCAGCGCGTAGACATCCTCCTGCAGCCTGGCCCGGGTCCAGTCGATGGAGCGCACGACATCGATGAACTCACCGCCGGCCATCACACCTTCCTGGGTCATGTTCAGACCCGCGACCCGGATGTACATGTTGGCGCCCTTGTTCCGGAGCGTCGACTCCTCGGTACCGTTCCAGGTGTCGTTCGTGATCGTGGCCAGCGTCTTGAACTTCCAGGTGATCGATCCCGGATCGCTCGGGAGACACTTCCCGGCCCATGCGCAATCGGGGAACTGCTCATCGGCTTTCGAGTGGTACATGACCGCCGTCCGGAACGCAGAACCCGCCTGCAGCACGGAGCAAATATCGGTCGTCACCGCAGCGTCGAGCACGTCGGTGTCCTGGTTGCGGATGATCAAGATCTTGTAGCTCGCTTCGATGTACGGCCCAAGGTTCTGCATGATCGGCGAGCTGACGAACGCCGACAGGCAGCAATACCAATCGTCGTCGATGAGGCTCACGGCCGCCACCGCTTCGGCCACCGTCTCGGTCCCACTGCCGTCCGGTGTCACATCCCGATACTCGAGCAAAGTGCGGTCGACCACGTAGAGATCTTCGCCATCGAAATCGAAGTCATCCCAATCCAGCTCGACCTCGGTACCGCTCGACCCGTCCGCAACGATACCGGTGCTGCCGGTCGCCACGTTGATCGCCGCCGCGAGACCGGTGCAGATGCTCGCCAGCGTCGCCGACGTGCCCGAGTCGTAGACCACCGTGGTGCCGTTGTAGATCACGTTGTACTCGGTGTCGTCGGCCACCGACAGCGGCGTGAGCTCGGCCTTCTTCTTGGCCGCATCGAGCCAGCGACCGACCTTGATCCGATCCGGTCGCGGGTTCTGGGCGAAGCACGCGGTGGCCATCCTGTAGATGTTCGTGGTCGTCGGGAACCCGGCCGAGATGATCGCGTCGAGACCCGTGTACTCGGCGACCCGCTCGCTCTGGTAGCTCGCCTTCGCGTTGCCCATGAGCAACGGCACACCGAACCCGACGCGCGTCGGCGCCGAGGTCTGCAGCGTGATCGTTACGTTCACAATGTCATTCAGTGCCATCGGTTGATCCTCCTTCTATGAGGCGTCGACCACGAAGTCGATGCCCAGGTCTGCAGATACGATCTGCGCTTTGTCAATGTAGCCGGTGTACTCTGCGAGCGACAGCGATGCGCCGAAAGCGACGTCCATGTTCGCCCGGGAGATGTACGCATCCTCGATCAGCTCGTCGAGGTTCAAGACCGGACCCGGCCCGATCACCGCGATGTTCGCCGACTCAAAGGTCGGCCGGTCGTCTTCGAGGTACTGCTTCGAGCGGAAGGAAGGCAGCCCCAGCGCCGCCTTCGCGCGGTTGATGTAGTCGACCGCGTTCTGGTCCGGGTCGCGCGCCTCGGGCATCCCTACGAACGCCTGACACGAAACCACGAAACGACACGGGACGTGGATCAGGATCTCGACCTCCTCGCCAGCCGGACGGCCGTCGTCGAAGGAGATGCGCTGCTCCCAAGCTGGGGATACCTGCTCGGGCCCGGTGGTGATCAGAAGCGAACCGAACGGATAGGACGGCTGCGGTGCCGACTGGTCTCGCCAGATCGTCGGGATACCGGTCGCGGTCTTGAACCAGTGATGCACCGCGTTCCGGAAAGTCGACATCGAGATGGGACGACCGGTTGCAGTCATTGTCCCATCCTCACTGCGAGCACTTTGTAGTACCCGGCGTAGTGGTTCCAGTCGTCGATCTTCTCGACTTGCCACCGCGCGCCATCCCAGAGCACAACGTCCGGCTGGCGCTTCTCATCGACGTTCGCGGTCAAAAGCTCCGAGGTGGTGTAGATCTTGATCCCACCTCGCAACCTTCGACCTTCGGGCAACTTCTGCAGGTCTTCGTCGGTCATCGTCTGTATCGACCCGCACGCTTCGAAAGTCTCTGCGGGCTGCTCTTGCCAGAGTCCGTTGTCATCGTAGGTCCCTGACGGCGCACGCTCGACCGTGAAAGGATCGGAAAGCGACGGCACGACGGACCGGATGTTGAACAACGAAATCTGCATCACCGCACCCCCTCAGGATCTACAAAGGCTGCGGAGATGGAGTTCCAGAGCTGGCCGCTTTCTATCAGAAACGCGGGCGACCCATCCGCCTTCTCGGGCGCGATGCCTGCTTTCATCGTCGCCTTCATCGCGCCGGCGAGCTGCTCGCCGATGAACAACAGCGAGTCCTTCGGCTGGTTGACCGGCCCCGGTGTGAAGAAGTCCTTCCCGAGCTTGTCGACCCGTCGCTTGGTGTCGTCCATCTGCTTGTCGAAGGTCGACCGGATGAAGGACCGCTCGGGCATCACGACGGTCCCGAACTCATGGAAGGCAGCGAGCTGGGAGTTGGTCAGGCCCTCGCCGTGCGACTCGCCCGCGGCATCGCCCTGAATACCGACCGCGACGAACTCGCCCTTGCCGCTCATCGCGCGCATGCGCTCGGTCAGGGACTTCCAACCGCGGTCGATGACCTGGACGCCACCCCCGGCGCTCCCGGCCTTGATGAACCGTCCTCGCGAGTCTCGCAGGGGCATCAATCGTACCGGTCGCGGTCGCCGTAATCCTCGGTGACCGCGTTGTCGGGTCCGCCTGGAATGTCGTTCATGCCCTTGCGGAAGGCGGGCTGCACCGCATCGGTATCGGCGTCGAGCGACTCCTTCTCGGAAATCGACAGACCGCCGAAGCTGGGAAGCACGAACGCGACCCCGGCGGTGAGCCCGGCGGGGTCGAGTTCGTCAGCCCTCTTCTTGAACGCGCCGGTGATCTGACCACCACCGGACAACTGGACATCGCCAACCCGGACCGAGGCCTGGCGAGCGTACCGCGAAGCAAGCGAACGAAGAACCAGAGCAGCAGCAAGGCGCGGAGCTGAGAACCGGGTCAGAGCGTACTCGATCTCCTCGTCTTGAACGAGAGGCTCGCACTCGAGAACGTCGCCAGCCAGGAAGCGGACTTCGTCCTTCGGGGACGAGGTGGGGTCGCCGGAATAGCTCCACGTCACGCGCCTACTCCTTTTTCTTTTTCTTCTTGGCCACCTTCTTCTTGGCGACCTTCTTCTTCGCGGTCTTCTTCTTGGCAGCCGGCTTCTTCCTCGGCTTCTTCTCCTCGAGCGCCGGGGGCATGTCAGCCGGCTTGGTGTCGAGCGCCTTCTCGGTCGGCAGCTCGGCGGGTGTCTCCTTCGGCTCGGCGTCCTTCCGGCCGGAAGGCGCTGGGGTCTCGTCCTTGACGAATCGGATGTGTCCGGACTTCACCCAGGCCTTCCGGTTGCGGAAGTGCGCGGCCTCGGGGACTGGATCGCCGGGCTTCAACGGAACGGTGCGACCGTCCCGCTTGACCTTGATCGGCTTACCTACGATCCAACCCATGAGGCACCTCCTTTGGTTAGGAGATGACCGGGTTGAAGAAGGCGCCCATGTCGGCGGCGACCAGCTTCTGATCGTAGGCCATCTCGCCCTCGACGCGATCCGAGTTGAGGTGCTCCATGCGGAAGCGCTTCTGCCTCATCCCGTCGCGCCCGGCTCCGAGGAACCCGGCCCACGAGAACGTGTACCCGCCGGTGGGGGTCATGAGACCCGGCCGCGGCGTCGAGTACACGAGCAAGGCGTTCTTGCCGTACACGAAGTCCATCGCCTCGGCGGCACCCTCGGCCGCGGTGTTCTCGACCACGCCAGCGATCAGCACGTCTTCCAGCTCGAGCACGGTCGCGAGCAGGGCCGGCGTGACGATCTTGTCCTTCGTGATCGTGATGCGGTCGAGGAAGTCGGGGTGGTCCTGCAGGATCGCCCAGACCTCGTCGGAGATGACGAGCTTGTTCGGCTTGAAGCCGGTCTTCTTCTTCACCGACGTGATCTGCGTCCGGAGGTCGACGATCGGCGTCGAGTCAGCCGCGTCCCAAAGGGGCGACACGGTGATGTCGGTGCCGGTGGTCGAGCCGGTCCAGATCCCGGTGGTGTAGAAGCTGTCCGCGAAGTCCTTCTCGCGCCGGAGCATGAGATCCCGCGTCACGAACTCGGTCGCCTCGCGGTCGGGATTCAGCGGCTGGTCGGCGTTCGCCCGGACCTGATCGTCGATGTCCTTGTGGAACGCGATCGGGTCGCAGAAGTACGAGTCGGTGGACAGCTCGTAGCCGGAGCCGGCCGATTCCTGGGACAGGCCGCGCTTCTTCGCCTCGGTCCTGAACCAGTATTCCCGGTCGTACTTGAAGTACGCGTCGCCCTGCTTCTGCACGGGCAGGGTCGGGAACACCTTCGTCGCGATGAACTCGTTCTGGTCCTGCAGAAACGCGATCGAGATGTTGGTCAGCGGCTGGTTGATGTGAACATCGGATGCTGTGGGCTGTGGCATCTTCTTCTCCTTTCCTACAGCGCGATGTGGTGGGAACCGAGGATCACGGACCCGATCTCGTCGGCGTCACCGCCTTCGCGACAGATCCCGATCACGTAGTTGCCCGTGGTCGCGGTGATGAGTTTGCCGTTCGCATCCGACATGACGAGCGCCCCGGGGGCGACCGTCGCACCGAACACACATTTCGAAACGCCGCCATCGGCGACGGTGGCCGCGCGGCCGTCCGCCGCGGGCTTGTCCTGCAGGATGCCGACCGCGACCTCGCCCGCTCCCGCGAGCACGACGTCGCCATCGGTGTCGACCTTCACAGCGAAGAACTGCTTGGTCGACAGGTCCGCCCCGGCCTTCAGCCCGGGAATGTTACAGAGTGCGCCTTCGTACGCCATCTTCTTCCTCCTTCCCTAGGACCGCAGGCTCGCGGCGACCTGGTGCGGGTTCTCGTCGAGGTAGCGGGTGTACAGCTCGGGATAGAGATCGAGCACCCTCGCCACCGCCTTCTCGCGGCTCATGTCGCCGGCCGACTTCTCGACGAAGCCGTCGGCCTTCTTCTGGATCTCCTCCCAGGCGGACCCGGGCTTCGCATCGCCGGTGCTCACCGCACCGGACGTGGCGAGCAGCTCGGACTTCGCGATCGTCTCGGACGTCGCCTTCAGGGTGGCGAAGTGGCTCTCGGCCATCTTCGGGTCGACGTCGTGGAGCGCCTTCAGCTCGGCGCCCATCTCATCGGCGGATTTGCCGGGAACGTGGGCCAGGTCGGCCTTCGCCTTCGCGACGTACTCGGCGAGCACGCGCCGGTCCTCGGCGTCCTTCTGGGCCTTCTCGAGCTTCTCGGTTGCACCCTTCAGGGCGTCGATCTGCTCGTCCTTCGCCTTCAGGATGGCCTCGACCTCGGGACCGAGCTCCGGCTTGTCGTCCTTGTCGTCCTTGTCGTCCTGCTCCTCGACCAGACCGAGGGCCTTGCGGATCTCCTCGGGCATGTCGTCGACGAACTTCTTGACGGCCTTCTCGTCGTCGGCCTTGGGGTAGATGTTGTCGGCCATGGTGTCGTCTCCTTCCTTGGCCTTTGCCATCGGCTTGTCCATGCCGGCGGCAGCTGCGAGCTGGTCCAAGGCGCCCTTGGGCAGCTCATCCCTGTAAGCCGCCAGGATGCGAAGCGCCGAACGCAGAGCGGCGACGCCCTTGTCCGACAAGCTCATCTTCTTGATGTACTCGTCGAGCGCGCCCTCGTCGTCGGCCTCGGTTTCCAGCACGGCCTTCAGGATCTCCTCGAATTCCTTGTCCATGTTGTTCTCCTGCTTGGTAATCGGGAACCTCTTCTTCAAGTTGGCCCCGGCGTCCACTATCGAAAGCTCGCGAGTGTCGAGCTTGTCCAGCGCGGTCAACTTCTTCTTCGGCATCAGGCTTCCCCCTTCGGCACGAAGTCGATGAACTCGACCTCGGGCAGCTGGCTCGTCTTCATCTCGCGACGGATACCGAAGCCGCCAGGGCTGAAGGCGTTCAGCTCACCGCGCTGGTAGGCGTCCCACTCCTTCTTTCCTAGCTTCACACCGACACACCACGATCCCGAATGAACGACATCATCACCGAAGGGCCGGCGGCCGACCTTGTGGGGGAGCCCCTTGAACGCCTTCTCGCGATCCTCGGGGGTCGGGTACTGCTCGACCCATGTCTCGAGCAGACAGGCATCCGCCTTCTTCTGGTGTTGCACGCCAATGGTCCGCTCGCCCATCGCGAAGTCGTGAGCGGTCTCCTCGACACACTCGGGCGTCGGCCAGTCGGCGTGCGCGTCCGGCTCGGCACCGGCTTCGCCGTAGGGATCCATCACCACGCCGTAGACGATTTGCTTGGGGCTGTCGGCTTTCGATATGGGTACCAGCATCTCGCTTTTCGTCACAGCTTCCCCGGTCCGAACGTCGTACTTGACTGGTTTCGTCCCGGGCTTTGCCCAAATTAGGAACCGTTGTTCCGTTTTCCTGAGCTCGCTTATGACATCAGCGAGGTCGCGCCGTTCGGCGATTGGCGTCTGGTTTTCCGGCTTGTAAATCAGCCACCGACGCCGTTCACCAATAGGGGCGAACGTCAACAAGTATCTCCCCTTCAGGTTTTCGCTGTCAAGAAAAAGCTCGACGGCGTGCTCGCGGACGACGCCGATCTGGTAGCTCCCGCCGTCTACTCCGAAGAATTTGCTGAACTTTTCCGACGTCGCCCCAGGGCCGCCCGGCGGGATCACTTTCGGCTTCCCGACCCCCACCTCTAGCCACTCATCGGGCTGGTTCATCTTCGGCGTGACCTGGATCTTCTTCCCCGTCGGCGCCGCCAGGAACCGATCCTTCTCGCCTCGATTGGCCACCGTCTTGCCGAGAAACACCGAGAAGCCCCAGAGTCCATCGGGCCCGGAGAAACGTAGATCGCCATGCAACGAATGGTCGGTGTCGAGCAGCTCGCGATCGCTCATCCGCGTCTCGTCTTCGGTGAGACCGCGCCAGTGGTGCTGGTAGACGAACTGCCCGCGACCGGACACCGGGAACATCTCGTGCCAGTTCTCGCCCCAGTTCTCGGCGATGCGCTCGGCTTGCGTCTCGCGCTCGGCCTTCTCGACGAACGGCTTCACCTTGCCGAGCTTCCGGGCGACCTCACCCGAATCGCCGAACTTCCGGACGGCCGCGGGGTGCGGCAACGTCATCACGTCCTCGCCATCGAGCGCGCTGGCCGCGGTCTTGCCGAGGGCGACGATGACGAGGGGTTGATGCTTCGCGATCTCGGCATCGAGCCAGGGCTTCCAGCGCAACACCTCGTCGATCGTCGGCTCGCGGACGTTGCCGATCTTGTCCTTCAAGACCAGCGGCACCGCATGTGTCACGAGCACCTCGTCGCGCGACTTCTCGATCGCCTCGAGGTAGACCGCGTTGAACGTCGCGCCGACCTGGCCGCACAGCGGCTCGTTGCGGATGCCGTCGACCTTCCCGGGCGACGCGCCGACGAACATCACCCTCGCGCCATCGGGGCCGGTCGTCGAGACTTCGGGCACAAGCTCCTCGGGCGCGTCTTCATCTTCGCCCCCGGGCTCGAGGATGGCGATCTCGCGGACGAGCGGGAGATCTTCCTTCACGCCCTTCCCGCGGCGTTCGATCTCGCGCTTCACCCAGAGCGCGGCGTTCACGATGTCCTCGGTCGCCTGCTTCTCGCGACGTGCGGCTGCGAACCAGCGGTTCAGCTGTACCCAGATCCCACCAAGCTCGGCATCGTTGATGTCCTCGAGCGCCTGGGGCTGGATCTTCGGCAGGCCGAGCTTCGCGAAGATGCTCGGCGTCTCGGAACGATGTCGCGCCCGGCCGCCAGACCGCGCGCGTGCCGACTGCAGTAGCGAAGCGTACAACCAGCCCGGGAGATACTTCTTCGACTCGGCCAACATCTCCTCGAGGAACTCGCGGCTGTGATGTGTCATCTTCCGTTCTCCTTCTAAGCTCGGACGAGCGTCTCGCTGCATCTACAGTTGTGGCTAAAGACCCCCTGTGCTATATAGAACCCTTCAAAAGTTTGGAGGTTATACACATGCCCCGAAAAGCTCTGGACATCTACATGAACGACATCATCGGCGATTACGAGGCCGGATTCAGCGAGAAGGCGCTGGCCGAATCCTGGGGAGTCAGCCGCAGCGTGATTCGACGCCTTCTTCTGAAAGCTGGGATCAAACCACGCAACAGAAGCGCGGCGATGTTCCAACGTGTCGCCAAACTCGACACCGCCGGACGAAAGGCAATGACACGGTCCGCGAATGCAGCTGCTCGAGGGCGGAAGGTCCCGATCAAGGAACTTGAGAAGCGAGCAAGAACCGCCGAGCAGCGCCAGACATTCGGGACACCCGGAGAAATCGCCTTTGCGAAGAAGCTCGAGGCGCGCGGCATCGACATCCGGATGCAACAAGCGATCGGTCCATATAACTGCGACATCGGAGCCGAACCCGTCGCCGTGGAAATCCTCGGGGGCGGTTGGCACTGGTACGGCCGAAGGAAAAGCAAGCTCCTTCGGAAAATCCGCTATCTTCTCGACCACGGCTGGCACATCCTGATGATAGCTGTCGAAGAACGACGGCACCCCCTCACCGATACGAGTGCTGACTACGCGGCTGCCTACATCAAGAAGATGAGCAGCGACCCAGCCGCCGGGCGTGAGTATCGGATGATTCGGGGTGCAGGCGAGCTCATTACCGAGGGCCGTGCGGAAGACGACGAGATCACCCTCGTACCAACGTTCACTGCTGGCCGCAACGCCCTGGGCCGCTACTGCAAAATCCCCAGGTAGACAACTTGGATGCGCGGGGGGCGCCTCTACCTGACCCACGAGCGCCGACTCGTAGGGCTCACCGATCGCCGCGGTCTTGCCGTCCAGCTCCTCGCATATCTCGCACGGTCTGTCGGGCCCGGTCTCCGGCGGCGCAAGCCAGACGCGCTGCACACTCGGCAGCAGGTTGTTGTCCTGGGCGAGCTGCCAGGCCTCGTTCCGGCCCTGGGCCTGGGCGGCGATCGTCTCGGTGCGCGCGATGCGCTCCGCGCGCTTCAGCAACAACGAATCGCGATACGCGCTCGTCAGACGCTCGGTCTCGACCTCGTCGAGCCCCGCTTCCTCATGAAGGATGCGGCGGTTCACGACCGCGTTCGACTCGCGAGCGGTGAGCCCGATGTTCTGGCGGATCTCCTCGTACACGTCCTCGGCCCGCGCGCCGGCCTCGAAGTTGTCGACGAGCAGGTCGCGCACGACATCGCGCTGCTGCTCTGAGATGCCCTGACGCACAAGCTGCAGCGACCGCCGCTGGACCCAGTCGATGGCGTAGGGATTCACCGGAACCTCGGGCACCTTGCGCGCCGTCTGCTTCACGATGCTGAACCGCATGTTCGTGTCGAAGTCTCGGTTCAATCGCCGGGTTTCGGCCTCGCCGCTTTCCTGGATCACCTGCAGGTACTCGGACTCCAACCGCTCGGTGAATCGTTCCCACGCCGGGTTGTCCGGCTCGTCGCTGAAGATGGGCAGCGACTCCATCGCCTGCGATACCGACCCCGACTTATAGGCCTCTGCGAACGCCTTCTTGGTCGCGTCATCGAACGTGTCGCGCACGGCCTCGAGGAACGCCTTCGCGAACGCCGGCTCAAACTTCGCCGCTATCTCGTAGGTCTTCTTCCCCTCGGGCGTCTGGGGAAGCTGGTCCTGCCACTCCGGTCTCCCCCTCAGCGCTTTCGCTCGCTTCGCCTTCTGGATCCGGATCGCCCGGAAGTTCTGTATCAGAGGCAACGGAATCACCCACCGACGGCCGCGAGGCGCTGGCGTCGTTTCCCCGTCTTCCGATCCCAATGCTTACAGCATAGGCCGCCCGGCGTGCGGTGTTTCTGGACATGGTCGCCTTCCTCCTTCTCGGGCTGTGGTAGCTTCGCCATCTCGAGCAGCTTGCGCTGCAATGCCTCGTCGGTCGTGTCGATGACACCCGCGGTCGCGAGCGCCTGGACATAGCCGCCAATCTCGCCGAGTGCCTGGCCCTCGAGATCACCGTGCTCGAGCGTCGGCCAATACTCGCGAGGAGCGTTGTTCATCTCCATCAACCGCGACACGGCGAACCGGTTGAAGGTCGAGCTGATGACATCGAGATACGCGCCCAGGGCAACGGCGAACAGATCGGTCTGGCTCGACGCCAGCGCGAACGACCCGACGTTCTGCATCCCGAGCTGGATGAACTGGGCCATCACGCTCTGCAGGATGTTGACCTTGTAGTAGTTCTTGGTGGCGTTCGTGTCGATCTGTCGCTTCCCGCCCGAGTTCACCAGCTCGAACTTGTAGCCGGTCGGCTTGCCGTCGCGGTCGGTCTCGGACGGCACCATGATGTACTCGCGCTCGTCGCGCTTCAGCTGCCCGAGCATCCGCTCCAGCTCGGCGCGCAACGCCTTCGCCGACGAATCGGCATCGGTCCGAAGAAGGTCGACCGGGACCTGCATCGCAATCACGCCGGTCATGTCGCGCTCGATGCCGATGGCCTCGATCTCGCTGATGCGCTTCAGGTAGAAGTAGTCGACCACCGCGTTGCGGTAGAGGCTCCGGCCCTCGGGGTTGTTCTTGTAGGTCGAGGTCCTGAACAGCAGCGCCTTCTCGATCGGGATGTACGCGGTCTGGCCGCTGGTCTCGTCGGTCTGATGCATCCCTCGAAGACCGCCGTCCTCCTCGTCAAACTCCCAGTGATCGAGCGTATCCTGGGCACGGAGCGCGAGCTTCCGCCATCCGATCTTGCCGTCGCTGTACTGCGACCGCACCGTCGGGTCGTCCTTGTTCGTCGCGTCGGCCCGGCGGATCTTGTAGACCGTCTCGAAGTAGCTCCAGCCGTAGGGGAAGAACGACAACACCTCGGAGATGAAGTCCTCGAAGGTGTGCGACATGTCGATCAAACAGGACTCGAGGAACGCCGCCCACTCGATTGCTTCCTTGTCCGCACTGGCCTGCTCGACCCGCCATTCGACCTGGCGCACGAGCGCCTGGACGATGAAGGAGATCGCACCGATGACCGAGCTGTTGTCGGTCATCTCGCGGTAGAGCTTCGGGCCGTACTCACCGCGCAACTTGGGATGCCACTCTTCTTCGATGGTCCCGCCGTACTGCTTCAGGCCCGAGAACCCGAGCACACCGAAGTCGAGCTCGCCCTGTTTCTTCTTCTCGTCGTCAGGCATTGATCGATCTCCATTCGCTGGTTCGAGCGCCGCCGGACGGCAGCGCAATGTTGAAGTCGTAGGACTGCGATGCAAGGCGGTCGAGCGCCATGGTCATCGCGTCGACCTGGTCGTCGTTCTTCGCGTTCGGGAACGTGACGACCTCCTCGATGAAGTCACCGGCCCACGGCGCGATCACGTCGTCGGGGACATAGACGTGCTTCGACTCGAGCAGCCCCGAGGACGCGATCAGCCTCGTCTCCTTGTCGCCCTTCGGGTTGTAGGGCACGAGCCCCGAGACCTGGTCCTTCAACGTCGAGATGACCGCAGGGCCGTTCGCCTTGTTCTCGACGAGCACCCGCTTCCTCGATTCCGGCCACCGCGAACCGAGCGCCGCCATGGCCCGGATGGTGTCCGGGAACGATAGCTTCTCGCGCACCTGGTCGACGAGGTAGAAGTCGGCGCCGTTCATCCCCCACACCTGGCCGACGACGAACGACGACCCGCTCTCGGAGAACGTCAGGTCCCAGGACTGCAGCCAGTTCCGCAAGCTCGGGAGCTCGGTGTACCGCTGGAACCAATCGCGCTTCACGATGTTGCCCTCGAGCGCCGCGGGGCGTTGCTGGTAGAGTCCCGCCCAGCGTATCGACCCGCCGCCCTTGATCTTCTCGAGCCGCTCGGCCGGGAAGCGCTCGGGGCACAGCGCCTCCCCCTCGGCACGCCCGAGCAGGTCGTCCTCATCCTCGGCCAACGCCGGCAAGCGGATGATGTCCCAGTCGTCGTCGTGCTCGTGCTCGAGATAGCCGGCGAGATCTCGCTCGTGCCATCGTGTCTGGACGACGACGATGGACGCGCCGGGCTCGAGCCGCGTGTAGAGCGTGCCGTTGAACCAGTCGATCACCTTCTTGCGATGCGTGGCGCTCATCGCTTCGTGCCAGTCCTTGTGCGGGTCGTCGACGATGATCAGGTCGCCACCGCCGCCGGTGAGCGTGCCGTTCGTCCCGGCCGACTTCATCCCGCCGCCCTGCAGCGTCATCCAGTCCTTCGCCTTCGACTTGTCGCCCCGCACGCGGGTCCAGGTCTTCGGGTTGCGCTGGAACTCGTCGCGCACCTTCCGGCCCCAGGTCTCGGCGAAGTCGTCGCCATAGCCCGTCATGATGACGCGCTTCGCCGGGAACCAATCGAGGTACCAGGTCGGGAACCAGTGGCAGATGCTTTCACTTTTTCCGTGTCTTGGTGGAGCCTCGACGAGGATGCGCGCGTCGCCCTTCAGGACGCGCTTCTGAACCTCGCGGAGCACGTAGACTACCCAGGAGTAGGGAATCCAGAGACCGCCGCTGACGTGGGCAGCGTAGTTGTCAGGATGGAACCGCCAGCGGTTCTCTACGATGCTATTCCGTGTTGCCTGCATCCCCGGGGCCCGTCTTCTTCATCAGCTCGTCGACGAGATCGAGAGACTCGGGATCGGTGAGCAGCGCCGCCAGCGACTCGCGCTCCTCGTCGGCGGTTAGCTTGTGGCGCTGCTCGGTGATGGTCTCCGGCTCTCCTCGGCTCGCGCGCTCGAGCCGGGCGCCGGTCTCCACCGCTTTGTAAACGTCCGCGATCGAGATCGTACCTTCTTTGACCTTGCGCTCGGCGTCCTTCAAGTACTTCCGGAGTTCGACCAGGCCGAGGGTCTGCAGCATCTTGCCGATCTTCGCCTGGCGCTTGTGCATCTCCTCGATCTCTTTGAGCGCCAGCTTCCGACGATGCTTGTCGAGTTCGCGGTCCCACTCGGCCGCACGGACCGGCCAGCCCCAGCGCGCCGACCACTGCTCGAGACGGCGCTGTAGCGTGATCTCGGCCCCCTTCAATCCATTCTTGGCTCTGTACAGTTCCACCGCCTTTCGGATGGTGCGTTCCCATCCGAGTTCGCGGTAGATCACGAAGGCATCCCAGGCCTTTGAAGGCTCGGCCGGCTGGCGCTCGTACAGGGGGCGGTCGGGCGCCCCATTGAAGGGTTTGATGTTGGCCATACCTCTACGAACCTATCACGAGGTCGGCGCTGGGGAAAGGTTCTTGAATTTCTCGCCGTCCTGGCGCACGGGGTCGAGGCCGGTCGTCTCGGCCCATCGGGCAAGCACGATGTCGCAGTACGCGGGGTGGATCTCGAGGCCGTAGCACCGGCGGTCGTGAAGCTCGGCGGCGATGATACTCGGGCCCGTGCCGACGAACGGATCGTAGACCAGATCGCCCTCCGGACAACTCGATAGGACGATGCGCTCGGCGAGTTCGACCGGCTTCGGCGTTGCGTGTCCGAACCGATCTTCGTTCTGGACTCGGGGCGCCGTCCACACCTCGTTCATGTTGTCGTGCGTGTTATCGAAGAACGACCGGAGCGCGTTGAACGAGCGCACCTTGTCGAGGTGCTCGCCACCGTCTCGGGCTTCGAGCTGCATGTCCTTCAACTCGGCGTAGGTGAGCGGGAACGCGCGACCGTCGGCGATGTCGCGGAGGGTGTTGTAGTGCTTCTCGGAGATGAGGTGCCATTGCGACCGGGTGAACCAGTGCCCGTACATTCCGACCCCGGTGATTTTGTTGACGTCGCCGGGCGTCCACTCCATCTTCTCGACCTGCTCGGCGAGGTACGCGCGGATCGGTTCGTAGCCCTCGAAGAAATCGTCCTTGTTGACGTTGCCGAAATACTGACGCCCGAGCATGAAGAACAGGCAGCGCTCGGTGTTGACCGAGTAGGAGCGCATCTCGTGCGAGTTCTGGCCGAACCCGCTGCCCTTGTCCCACACGATTTCATTGCGGAACGTCAGCTCCTCCGATGGCGCGAGGTGATTCAACCAGAGGCGCCAGAGCGGCTCCGGGTTGCCCCAGATGTAGGCGCTGGCGTTGTCGAGCAGGTGAGACCGCACGGCGTTCCACCAGAGCATTTGGAACGCATCGAGGCGGTCGCCGTACTGGTTGTCGCCGGCGATGCCGTCCTTCTCCTTGCCCATGCCGTAGGGCGGGTCGGCGAGCACGAGCCGCGGGCGCCGGCCATCGAGCAGGCGGTCGACCGCGACGGCGTTGGTCGAGTCGTCGCAGAGCAGCCGGTGGTCGCCGAGGGTCCAGAGATCGCCCGGTTGTGTGACGGGGTCCGGCGGCGGTTCTTTCGGCTCGGCCGGCGTGCGCGTGTGTCCGGTGACTTCGATGTTCTCCTTGAGCAGGTCGTCGAGGGCCTTGTCGTCGAAGCCCAGGGACTCGAGGATGTCGTCCGCGTCGGTGTCGGCCTTCAGGCTCGCGAGGGTCTTTCGCAGGACGTCGTCGTCCCATTCCGCAAGCTCGGCTGCCCGGTTGTCGGCGATGGCGTAGCCCGCGGCTTCCGAGTCGCTCCAGTCGTTCCGGAGCACAGCAACGAGCTCCTCGTCGGATGCCTGGACGACGCGGACCGATTTGATGCCGGCGGCCTTGGCCGCTTCGAGCGTGCCGTTCCCTGCTCGCACGATGCCGTCCTTGTCGATGACGATGGACCGGGCCGGCCCGAACCTCCGGAGCGACTGCTCGATGGCTTCGAGGTTCTCGGGGCTATGCTTCCGGGCGTTGGCCGGGTCGCTGATCAGCTCGTCGAGCTGGAGCGTCATCTCCTTCATCGGTATCTCCTTCGGTTTCTGCGACCAGCTCGAGCAGCGCGCGGAGCGCGGCCGATGCCGACGGGTGTCCATGCCGGTGTCGAAATCGCTCGAGGGCGTCGCGGTGCTCGTCGTCGATGTAGTAGGCGATCGGCTTCATGATTTTCTAATAGCACGGCCGCTCTATTAGGGACAACATTTTCGGGGGTGTCACACCGTCACACCCCCTATTTTTCGAAAGTGTGACGCCTTTTCTCGAATGATTTCGTAATACTTACGCCGAAGTGTCACACGTCACACCCCTGATAAAGCTTAATGCGCGAGGAAGGAGGGGATCACCCCCCTACCCCCTTTTTTTATATAGAGAATATATAGCATGACGGTGTGACACCTCGGATTCCGGAGGACTTTCTATTAACCCCGCGTCCTGCATCGGTTTTTCGGATTTTGAAAAAATTCGCTTTCCTATTGACCGGCACAACCGGCATGTGGTACACCTCTTCACCAAGACAAAACCACCCGGGCGAAAGGACATCACGACGAAAATTTTGGGAACGACGACGGGCTCGGGCTCTTTCTTTCGCCCTGCCCGACCTCCTCGGGTGTGACGGTTTTGTCTTACCGGGCCCGTCGTCGACCCTCCTATTAGAACGCGAGAAGCGATGCGCGATCTGATCTTCACCCTGTTCGACAACGCCTTCGACACGCAATCGAAACCCTCGGCGCGGCCCTGGTCGGGGTGGCTCGAGCTACTCGGCCGGCACGCGGTCCGGGGCAGTCCCGCCGACACAGAATCGAAGGAGCGGCTCGACCGGGCGAAGAACGGGCCCGCGGTCATCCTCGGCGAGATCCCGGCGGGCAAGTCGCGCAAGGGCTCGAACGTCCGGGCGGCGCACGCGCTGGCGCTGGACATCGAGGGCCGGGCGGATTCGGATATCGAGCAGGCCCTCGCCGCGCTACTCGACTATGAGTACCTCATCTACACTACGCACAAGCACGGCAGCGCGGTCGCCGGCAGCGCGGCCCGGCTCCGGGTCGTGCTGCCCCTGGCCGAGCCCATCGCCCCGGCGGACTACGCGAGCGCCTGGGCGGGTCTGAACGCGATGGTGGGCGGTATCAACGACCCGCAGACCCGGGACATCGGGCGTCTGCATTTTCTGCCCAGCACCTTCGACGCCGAGCTCGCCTGGACGTTGCGCAACCCCGGCCGGTGGATAGGCCTCGCCGACCTTCCGGACATCGAGGCGCCGGCGCCGGCGGCATCGGTCTTCCCACGGGTATCGATTGTCGAGCTAGAGAAGCTGATGCACTCGATGATCTCGCTGCCGCACGCGCACGACCTGAAGGACGAGCTGAAGGCGGTAGCGAAGGGCGAGCCGTTCGCCGCCGAGGGCGAGCGCCACAACAAGATCCTGTCGATCACCTACTGGCTGGCCACGAAGCACGACGCGCTCGACCGGGACGCGCTGCAGCGCATCTTTGGAAAATCGCTTGCGGCGATGGCCGAGGAGTCGACGACCGCGCCGACCCTCGACGAGGTCGAGACGGCCTACCGCGGTGCGCTCGAGATGCTGGCCGAGAACGAACGAGAGAAGCAGAAGGAGCGCGAGCAGAAGGCGCGCGACATGCAGGTCGAGAAGGGCGCGCCCGGCCAGGGGCCCTACACCGACGACGACCTCGAGCGCATCGCCCGGAGCAACGGCTGGACGGTGGCCGAGTTGAAGGACCGGTGGATCGTTCAGCGCGACGGCGCCGGCTGGATACTTTCGCAGACCGGCGAGTACATCGGGCCCTACATCCGTGACGACCTGCCGCTGGCGGTATCGAAGCACCTCGCGCGGGCGACCACCGTCCGCCTGCTCGAGGTGACGAGGACCGGCGCAAAATACCGGCCGATCAGCGACGTGATCCGCGAGGCCGGGAGCCTGGCCGATCGCATCATCTCCGACCTCACCGCCCAGCGCACGCGGTTCGAGCCAAGGACGCGGACGGTCTACGAGGCCATCACGCCGATCCGCGACCTCGAGCCCGAGTTCGACGAGGAGATCGACGGCTGGTTGCGCGTGATGACCGGGCCGCACTACACGAAGGTCGTGGACTGGATCGCGTGCTGCTCGGACCTGAACAAGCTGCTCTGCGCCATCTACTTCGACGGCGCGCCGAGCAGCGGCAAGACCCTGTTCGCGCACGGCCTGGCGAAGCTCTGGACGGAAGGTCCCCCGGGGGATATTGAAGCCGTGCTCTCCGACTTCAACGAGGAGATCTGCCGCTGTCCGCTTCTGCTCGCCGACGAGGAGATCCCCCGCAAGAGGAACCAGACCGTGACGACGACGCTCCGGTCGATGTTGTCGACGATGTCGCGCACGCTGAAGAGGAAGTACCGGCCGACCTCCGACATCCGGGGGGCCGTGCGTCTGATACTCGCGGCCAACAACGAGTTCCTGCTGGACTCTCGCGACGTGTCGAGCGCCCAGGACCTCGAGGCCATCGCCCAGCGCTTCCTGTACGTCGTCGTGCCCCAGGAAGCGGCCGAGCTATTGGAGGGCATCTCGCGCGCCCGGAAGAACGAGTGGCTCGAGGAGGGGATCGCGAAGCACGCGCTCTGGCTCGCGGCGAACCACGAGGTCGAGCACCCGGGGAAGCGGTTCTGGGTCGAGGGCGACGTGTCGCAGATGCACCGACTTTTGATGACGTCGAGCCGCTGGAACTCGCTCGCGTGCGAGTGGCTCGTGAAGTACCTGCTGAACCCGCAGCCGTTCGACGCGATGGGATCGGGGCTGATACGCCGGATCGACGGCGCGCTGCTCGTCAACGATCAGGCCGTGGTCGACCACTGGGATCTGTATCTGCCGAAGGTGAAGCAGGACCCCGAGACCGCGAAGATAGGCGCGGCGCTCCGGACCATCTCGAAGACCTCGAGAAGAGTTCAGAAGCGATGGCAGGGCAACCGGCTCCGGTATCGCGAGATCGACGTCGACCACTTGATAAGCTGGAGCGACCGCTTCAACATCGGCGACGCCGACACGCTGGTCCGTCGGCTCGGTGGCCAGGGTGAGAACGTCGCGGACATCGACCAGGTGCCGAGCACCGAGAAGGACATCGACCCCGAGACGGGGCAGGTGATTTACTAGAAAGGAAGAAGACGATGAACGAGGAGATACTTCGAAACATTGCCCAGCATCTGATGGATGCCGAGATCGAGACCTCTTTCGAGGCTGGCGACTACGACGCCGACCCGCCGATCCTGGTCGCGCCGCAAGGCAGCGTGGTCCAGTTCAAGATCCAGGACGGCCCGATCAAGGAGGTCGGGAAGAACGGCTGCCAGGTCGACGACATCATCCGGTTTGCCAAGTATTTGATTGAGGGGTTCGACGAGAAGTTCCCCTGCGAGCAGAACGACATCGCGATCGGACACCTGGGCCAAGCTCTGCATCAGCTCCGGAAGCGACGGATCGATCGTGAGGAGCGCGGCGTCGAGGGCACGAACGAGGCCTAGACCACAACACCCGAGGAGGGAAAAAGATGAACGAGATCAAACTGGAGAAGAGGCCACCGGCCGAGCGCGGTCTGCTTCCGTCCGAGGCCGCCGAGCTGGTCGCCGAGCGCGACGAGCTGCGCGGCGAGGTCGACCGGCTGCGCGAGGTGATCCGCGAGATAGGATCGATCGTCGTGTCTAGCTGTTCGCGCCTTCACCACAGAGAAGAACACCAGCACGGATTGGTGAAAAACTGCCCAGCCGCCGCGAGACTCGACGAGCTGCTCGCCGAAGCAACCAAGCTCGAGGAAGGGGGTGCAGAATGAGATTCGTACTGGACGCCGGACACGGCGGGATCGCCTTCGGGCACTACATGACGAGGGGCAAGCGGTCGCCCGAGGTTCCGCCGGGCATCTACGAAGGCGAGTTCAACCGGGACATCTGCGCACGGGTCGGGCTTCTGTACGGCGAGTCGTCGTGCGTGCTGACGGCGCCGGGGGCTCTGAACCCGCCGCTGAAGTCGCGGGTCGACTTCGTCAACACATTGCAGAAGCACTTCGGCGACGTCGTGCTGATCAGTATCCACGCGAACGCCGACGGCCTCGGGAAGGATTGGACCGGCGCTCGGGGGCACGTCGTCTTCACCCACAAGAACCGGCCGGACGCCGGATCGGATCGCCTCGCGTCACTGATCTCCGGTGAGCTGGCCGCCCTGAACTACACCCGGAACCGCGGGGTGAAGAAGGCGGCGTTCTCGGTGCTCAATGTCCGATGCCCCGCGGTGCTCGTCGAGTGCGGGTTCATGACGAACTCCGA
>JABAHP010002828.1_pt2 | contig 22650 bp, 16 predicted proteins | sample 7062081 | NCBI WGS metagenome assembly JABAHP01 (sample SAMN14534357, study PRJNA622989) | marine sediment metagenome | biome: marine biome [ENVO:00000428]; feature: marine pelagic biome [ENVO:01000023]; material: deep marine sediment [ENVO:00002113] | place: India: Gulf of Kutch | collected...
TCGGCCTGGTTGGAATGAACAAAAGGTCAAACCGGCAGCCTGTCATGCTCGAAATGGCGCAGATTCTCAAAGACAGGGGAATTAAAGACTTTGTGATCTACATGCACTGCCAAACAAACGGTGAGATTATGATGGGTGGTTGGGAACTTGATTGGATGCTCGATGTATTCGATGTTAGAGATGTCGTGCAACTTAAGCCGAATCAGAACGAGCACAAGTACATCGCGCGCCCAAGGAGTGGCTTGCTTGAAGAATCGCTAGAACTTCCCGCGCCGAAGAATAAGGAAGATGCAGAGGCAAATCTGGCTGCGCTGGACTTTGTTAGCTTGTTGAACTGCTTTGACATGTACTTAGATCCGGCCAGCGCCCATGGTTTTAACCTACCAGCGTGTGAGAGTGCGCGCTGTGGTGTGCCCGTGGCAACGGTAGACGATGGTTTCGCCAGAAGTGAGATATACAGCGATGCGGCATATATGATGAAGCCGACATCATCTGATTACTGGCATACAGGGGCTATGCTGCCGTTGGTAAGCCCTAAAGCCATGGCCGATACCGTAGAGCTGTTTATGAACGACACTCAATTGCGCGAAGATTATGCTAGGCGCGGCAAAGAGAAGTTCGATGCAGTAAGGTGGCAACCAGCCGCCGACATGTTCGCACAGAAGATGCGCGAAGCACATGAGTTGGGTGCTCAGGCTGCCAAAGAGAAGATGACAGAGGGATTGCCAGCATCTATAGTGCAAAAATTATCAGAATAATGACTCAAAGATGCTTTTTATTATTGACATATGTTATTCTATAAGTTAGAATTTTAGAGTAGCGTAGCGCCGTTTATTAGGAGGTTGTATGCCAGCACAAGTTGAGAAGTGTGTCAAATCGCTTATGGCGAAATGGAAAGCAGATCCAGCTTCTCGACCGACGCCAAAGAAAGAGGACCAGGACGCAAAATCACAGGCATTTGCAATCTGCCAGGCAAGTTATAACAAGTCTGTTAAAAACTCACTGGCAGTCATGCTTGCCGATGGTTATGGTCCCGCACTCATTGGTGCTGCGGCAACAAACCGCCCGTATATTCCACAACTTGAGGAAACTCGCGTTGAGGAAATAGATGGAGAGAAAAAGTTTATCGTCCACCTTGCTAACCCTGGCTTTTTCGACCATCCGTTGGGTGCGTTTGTGCTTAATAATGCAGTGTTTTCAACAATGATCAACAACTTTGAAAGCAAGGTTGTTGGGCAAAAAGCAGCGTATGATAGCCGCCATCAACCGCAGCTTGGCGCACTTGGTTGGTTTGAGAAATTGTGGATCAAGGATGGTAAGTTCTACGGACAGGTAGATCCTACCAAGGTTGGACTGGAACAGATTGAGAACAGGACTTTCTTGTATAGCTCGATGGAGTTTCACCGAAACTACAAGAGGGACGATGTTAAACTCGATCTGGAAGACGCGACAGATGACTTTTGTACCCTAGACCTTGAAGAGAATTATATAGAAGAGATTGGCGATCTCGGCTACCAGCTTCAAGATGAGGGCGACAGTGGAGAAGATCGGGCCGCTGCTATTGAGGCACTGCTTGAAAAGTTTCTAAAGTCAAAGTACGACGTTTTCAGAGTTGGCAAATATGATGGCAAGGCACCGCCCGGCACCGTTGTAAAAGGTGGATACCTTTATATGCACAGGGATGCTGCAAAGGCATACCTAAGCGCAATGAAATCTGTTAGTGCCGAAATGGATTGGGATGAAGTATATGAACTCTTCAACCCATACCACAGCAAGAAAGATGGTAGATTCACAAGCAAATCTGGCGCTGGTGGGGTAAGTAGCGGTGGAACACAGGCCGCCAAAAAGGGCGAGCCACCCAAAAAGCCCAAGAAGTGGACCGGTGAAAGAATTACCGCCCTTATTGGTGCCGGTTTAGTCGGCGGCATGGGGGGACAGGTCGCTGGCGGTTTTGCTGGCGGAGCAATTGGGATGTTTGTCGGCGGTAAAACCAGTGGCGACAAGTGGGCTGGTCAAAATATAGGCGGCGATATCGGCGCACAGATCGGTTCAGTGGTTGGCGGATGGGCGGGTATGATGATGGCCGCCGATAAAGTTGCCGAAAAGGTTGATAGAGATTATGCAAAGCAGCTTAAAAGATGGGAAGATAAAACCAACGCTGCTTTGTCTGAGGTAAAATCGGAGGATAATATGGATGAACTTGTTCAGCTAGAGCAGCAGCTTGAAGAGGAAAAGGATCGCGCGCAGAAGTTGCAGGATGAGCGCGATGCAGCTGTTGAGCGCGCGCTGAAACTGGAAAAGGATGCAGTGGACAGTATGGTTAAGTCCGTTGTGGAGCTTTCCAAGAATCACCGCGATTCAGAAGGCCGCGCCCTGCCGACCTCTTTCACTAATTGGGTTGCCAAGTTCCTGCGCTTTGAGGATATTGGCAAGGACAATGAAGTGGTCAAGCTTGAGGAAGAGAATCGCCCTGGTAGCGAATTTGTTCGCTACGCGGCAGATTCAGTTCGTCACCTAATTCTGAGTATGCCCGGTACTGTGCCAGCCGAACGGCAGACGCACAGCGGCAGCGATGACGATGGTGAGGAATTTGATTTCAATGAGATGTGGGAGGACTAAATGACTCTGACAATGAATGCGGTCCAGTCTTTCGGCAATCGTGCCGTCTTGTCAGTGCTTAGTCATCTGTGGGATGTGGGCAAAAGTCTGCCCATCGCACAGTCGTACTTTTCGCCTGATTCATACGGCAACCGGTATATCTATCCCGGCCTGATCGTTTGCGAAGATCCCTCAACCTATATGTACGTTCCTGCCAACGAAAGCGGGAGCTATGGCGCGTACTCGTTCTACACGTACGCCAGCGGTATTCTGTACACCATGTACGATACCACGTTTGAGACGCAGATTGTTGCACCCGCAACCCGCGCCTCTGCGGTTGAGAAGTTCTGCTACGTTCTTGGTGGGACACTAGGCGTTGTGCCCGATGATGTTAAGTCGGCGCAAGGCATGAAACTGATTCAGTGGGACTAGGAGGTAAAGAATGGCACTTCACCCTAACCCTCTATCTGTGAAGTTTTTGACTGGTATTGTCAAGTCGCGGCCCGATGAGGCGGCTTGGCGCAACCAGTATATCGGCTCCAGCCTCTTGCCGACGCGCAGCGTGAACGGGTATGAACTTACCTGGGACGTTGTGCAGAGCGAGAACGGGCTGGCTGGCCTCTACGCCATCAATGGCCGCCCTGTTCCCGGCAGCGATATGCTGTTTGAACAGCGGTATGCAGAGGTCAAGAATATCATGGCTTCCCGCGTGCTGCATCCAACGGATGTTGCGATTCTGCGTGAGCCTGGTGAGATCGCGGTGACGCGCACCGGTCGCGGTATGCGCGAGGCATCGCAGCGCAAGCTTCAAAAGGCAATCTCGTGGTGTGATGACACCGTTGATGCCACTGTCGAGTACATGATTATGCGCTCGTTGCAGGGCAGTATTCCCTGGCCGCCCAAGGATGCTGATGGTAACACAATTAGTGATTACCAGCCTGAGTGGGGCGATGTCGCAATCACCATCAACTACCCGCTGCGCACCGAGTTCCAGCAGGCAGCCACAACCCTGACCGGCTACGAGAGTCGTACCGGCGGGGCGAAGGCGTGGACGGATACTGCTGACTCGAAGCCAATTCTGGACTTGGAAGTGATTGCGCACTACATCATCGAGACGACCGGCCTTGATGCACATAACTCTACCCTGATTATGTCTGGTGAGGTTATGTCGTATCTTGGCTTTAATAGCTCTTTCCTTGATTGGGTTCAGGGCACCGAGCGCGGCACCAACATGCTTGCCGTCAAGGATGTTATGAACTGGATTAAGGCCAGGATCGGTTACGACATCCGACTGTATAATGCCCGCTGGACGTACCGCAGCAATGTGGATTCGTCAGAGGGGCCAACGGTCAACTCCGTTCCGTTCCTGGATCGCGGCAAGATCTTGATCATCCCCAAGGGCGCGAATCCCGGCTACTTTGCCGTTGCGCCTAGCCCTGATGGTAACTATACCCCTGGCNNGCAAGGAACCGCCCTGGGAAACCAGGGTGGGTGAGGGAATGGTCGGCCTGCCGATCCCTGAGCACTATTCAGACATCTTTGTGTTTGATGCGTTCAGCTAATGACAGCGCCAACGGCACCGTATTGTAGCACAAATGACGTTGCGGTCATAGTGCCGCAACTTGTCAGAAATGCGGAAGATTTCTCATCGAGCACCACGCCAACTAAGAACGTGGTGACACGTCTTGTGACGTGGTGCTCTGCCGAAATCGACCATACGTTTGCCTCAATTGGCTTTTATGTACCTTATCAAGAGATCTCTGGCGAAACATGGAACGATGCGCAAACATTCATGTTGCAGCTTATGAACGCCATCGGCACAGCAGGTATGGTCGTTGGGCCAGTCATAAAACCGGCACCGGCCATGGGTTCGCAGCGCGGATCTAGCGATAACAACTTTGCTGCGTCATATAGGGCGTTTCTGCAATCCATCAAAGAGGATGGCGCTGGCTTTAGAATGCGGTATCGTGGCGGATCAAAGGCAGAGCAACTCTGCCGTACGCCGCGCGGCCCATTGACCGATTATCTAAACGGGTACCTAGATTACACGTTATTCCAGACCGTTGAAGAATATACCAATGTGATCGAAGAGCTACGAAACACCTATAGTATCCAGACAAGCCTGACATGGGATCACCTTAGAATGAAGAGGGATAGTTTACTTGCGTAGACTACTCGCCGCCATAGAGAACCTAAGAGAGCTTAGGGATCTTGAATCCGAACTCGGCATCGGCACCGCCGTCCAGATGGATATTATCCTTAAAAATATCCAAAAGACACAACCAATTGGTGAACCAGAACACGGATTCGAACTTTTTGGTAGATTGTTTGGCGGTACAACGGTAAGTGAACGGCGCGGTCATGTTCCTATATCTGAGGGATGGAAACCGAGCGTAGAGTTTAATGAAGATGGTTATTCCATCAGATTAAAAAATGTCTCTCAGCACGCGGGCGCGATTGTCGAGGGCCACAAAAGATCCGGCAAGTATGTGATCCCAAGGGCGTTTGGAAACAAGCTTGTCTTTTGGTGGGGAGCACCGCAAAGGTGGCCAGCAAGAGACGGAGCGCCTGCCGGTCCAAGGGTGTTCGATTTTGTCAAGCACCCAGGCCCAAAGCCAGATCCGTTTGTTAAGGAAGCAACACAGACATCTAAAAAGGCAATGTCTGAAAGCGTTTCATCGAACATTAAGGCATATGTAAGGCGCATGTTGCTGGATAGCAACGTTCTTAGGGAAGTATAACCATGAACGATGTAGGATGCCAGCGTGCGGTTAAGCAACTAATAGAGGGCTATAGTTCTGTCCTGACCAGCGGATTCACACATCAGGGACAGGTACGGTCTATAAAAGACATTGTTCTCTCGCCAATGACCGCGCCTAGAGATTTCTACTTTGTGTATATTGGTATCACCAATGCAACCACTCAATCCTTTGGCGGAAACCCAGGGAATGAGGGCAAGCCTCACCGTGCTGGAAAATACCAGTGCGAGGTACACATTGTAGATGTCGCAATCCCACAGGGCAGCGATGTGGAGCCATATGAGCTAATGCACGTCGATTTCAGAGAGTTAGGAAATCGTTTCGAAGCAATGCTCACCGGGAGCTACCACGCTGGCCTTGGCACGTACGCATCCTACTTTGAAAGCCTGCCGATCTGCTTAGAGGATACTCAAACAGATTCTAAGTTCACACTGGAACGGGGTCGCGGCCCTGATCGGCAGGTGGTAAAGGAAAACCTGGATCATACATGGTACGATCCAGATAACGATACATATACGCCGCTGTTCTACTCTATTATTAGGTTCAATCTAATCGAGGGTTGGACAGTTTAGGGAGGGAAATGTGGGAGTTACTTTTATAGCTACTAGCAGGCGCAGGGGCAATGTTCACATTGTTGGTCCGATTACCGGGATCGATTATCTGGTTACACCATTCGGCACACCGGTATCAGATTACGATGTAGCAGAATTGCTTGAAGAAACAGCACCGCCCTGCTGTGGAGAGAGTGTGCCGCTAGGCGGCGTTGTAAGATTGTTTGGTGTTACATCGGCAACGGAAGCACAGATCATGGATGTACCAGATGAAGTCTTGTTTGCCGAGCCAAAGGATGAACCAAAAAGAACCTATAAGCGTAAGAAGAAATCTGTTGACATCCCTGTAGTAGAAGCGGTCGCTACGCCTGACGAAGAGGATGAACCACAGGAAGAAGAAATAAAGCCGGAAGAGGAATCCGGCAACGAAGATATTGTAATGGAGGAATAATATGGCTACATACTATACCCCGTCTGCACCAACTGTTAGTCAGGGTTTTCTGTTGCAGCCTGAGTCTCGCGTGCTGCTAGGTACGCAATATCTATATGGCAGCCTTGAGGTTTCAAGCTGGACGTACGCAACCTATACTGCGTCCATCGGCTTGCAGGCAGGACAGAGTATCGACCTTGGCGGGTTGGAATCCCTTGGCTTTAGCCAGGTGCCAACCTTTGAGCCGGTAGAATCTGCCAACATTCAGGACTCGAACATTTGGGTTCTGAGTGGTGAGGAAACCACCGTCTCCGTTGGTCTGCGACAGTTTGACCCGCGCGTTATTCAGATGGCGCTCGGCACTGGCACCATGTACAACCTGGGCGATGACCGAGTGATTACGTTTGGTGGCAAATGCGACATGACCACGCGCCCACTCTCGATTGAGTGGAGCAATGTTGGTTGCTACGCACCATCAAGTGTTGACATCGATAACGGCGTGAGTGGTGGCGTTCTTACTCTGTACGATACGTTCGTCTCGTCCGGCTTGCCGTGGGATGACATGAACGCTGGTACGCTGAACGTCATTTCACTTGAGTTCCAGGTCATGCCCGTGCTGTCGAACGCACTTGGTAACCGCCTTGGCAACATGTACCTGTTCTAAACAGAACAGTGAGAAAGATGGATATCTAGAGTGGAATCCCCTTATCGGGCACATTTGGGGATTCCACAAGTTTTTCAATCCAATATCTTGCCATTTATGGCAAGATGTGGTAATATAAAGGGAGAGGGATAAAAATGCCTAACACATTCAAAATTGGCGAAGAAGAGTTTGAAATTAAAGCACCAAGGGGCCGCAAGGGTCGCAAGGCGACGAACTTCCTGATGGCCAAGCTTGGCTCTGGCGATTCTACATCGGATGATATTTTTGCCTTGCTCGACGACGAGCACTTTGAGATGCACCTGCCGGTATTGCTAGGACTCGACCAAGAATTTCTTGACGAGAACGGCACAAGTTTCGAGATCATGGCCGCAGTATTTGCCGTGATTAACGAAATGAATGCGGCATTTGAAATGCCAGAGGTAGATGCAGCACTAAAAAACTCGGAAGATACACAGGCGGTGGCGGAAGAGTAGATCCGCTAGGCGAATGGGATTTAATTCGTCTCGTCTGTAAACATTTCGGGACAACGGTAGAGTATATAAACGAAGANNAAGAGATGGCTGTATGGCCTGACTGGTACTGCTGTATTGCTGTCGCACTCGATGCGGAAGAAGAAAGCTGGCATAACCAGCAATTCCTTGCCTACATTGGTGCCGGTGGAGATCCTAAAAAGTTCCCGAAGAAGAAAAAGAGGATCATACCGGAATCTAGAGAGGAAGAGGAAGGACCAAGGCCGCACGATATTGTTATGGGTGCCCTGTCCAGATCCGGCGTCAACATGGTCGGCAGAAAGGGCGATATAGATGAATACGCTAAAACACGCGGGCTGAAAAAGGTCTACAAGCTTCCAGATGGTTTATTCGTTGATGAGGATGGCAACCCTGTGGAGCCTACACCCGGCTCCGTCTTTGTTGAGAAAAACTAGGGGCCGATAAGTCGGCCCCTTGCTTCTTATATAAGGCTATGCTATGACAGAAGAACTGCTACTATTTCAGAGCGATGTAAAAATAGATATTGATGCGCGTAGCGCAATCTCCGCCATCGCAACCCTCACCGAAAAGGCGGAGGCATTTAACGCACAATATCGAAAAATGATGAACGGCATAGCCGGTATTGCCGAAGATACCAGGAACGCTGTCAACGATCTTGTACGTACCACGGAAGAGGCGGCATATACCATCAGCGATTTGAATGCTGCGCTCGATAGATATGCAGACCTCACAAGCGCAACCAGGGAAATAAACAAGTACAAAGAGTTCATTGAAGAACTACGGGCAGAAAACCGTGGCTATGTAACTGAAATACGCCAACAGAACGAGCGCATCAGTGAATTAGAGCAGTCGTTTCAAAATCTCGGCAGACAGCAAGAGGATACCTCTGATCGTGCCAGAAAGACCATGCAGGCGCAGGGTAAAGTTCTTGGAGAATACGCTGACAAAATTGAAGATTTAAGCAGGCGTATGCAGAGGTTGATGCGTGAGAGCAGTGGTGCCATAAAGCCACGGGTTGGCGGGTTCAACCTTGTCGGGCAAGCAGAAGAAGCGCAGCGCGCCATGGGCCAACTTGCCAATGATTTTATAGATCTTGGCCACACCGTTGAGGAAGTTTACTCCGAAATTGAAAGGGTTATTACGGAGTACGGCGCGAATATTGCCAAGCAACAGCAAAAAGATGTAGATGCTTTTAAGCAGACATGGCTTGACCTAAAGCACGATCTGGTTGGTGAGCCAATTGTCATTGATATGGTCAAAGAAATTGCAAGGTGGATGATAGACCACCTTGGTGGCACGCTGGATTCTGCGGCAGATAACGTCAATGACATGGCCGATAAGATGGAGAATGGCTTTGAGCGCGTCAAGGATATATTTGGCGGTCCTGGCGGAGCCATGGGCGCTGCCGTCGAAGGTGTTAAAGATGCAACCGGCCAAATAAACGATATCATAGATAGAAGCACACAAAAATTGGCTGGCAGCACAAATGAAACCCTTGCCAGGTTTGGTACCAACCTTAGAAAAGAGCTTAATTACGATCAACAATCCATAACAGATTTAATGTCTCGTACCGAGTTTACCATGAAATCCGCTGCGCCAGGAATTATGGATTCATTTCGCGGGATTGGTCGCTCCATCGAGCTTGTAAAAAACGAGAATATCGGCCTGGTCAAAGCGTTCCCGCAGCTATTAAGCTCTATTGCCGATGCTGGTCAGGCAACGGGATTAATGTCTGATAACCTTGTTGGTGCAACAAGGCGATTGGGCGATCTGACACGTTCTGTCGGCAGTATGTTTGGTGTAATAAAAAGCGGCACAACAGATGCGGACAGATCGATGATGATGCTCGGCAAGACCATCGAGCAAATAGGGTTTGACCTAAAGCGACAAAAGCAGGTCTACTCCCGTATGCTGGAAGAGCAAGAACGTGGCTCTCAGCGGGTCATAGCGATCTACGCCAAGCGTGAACAGGAAGCAAACAAGCAAATAGAGGCGATTGAAAAAGAAATTGCCAAGCTAAGCGAAAAAGATACAGTAACAAAGGATGCACTACAAAATGCAAGGCAGTTAGCGCTAGAGGAATCTGCTCTTAACAGAGATATAGTACGCTACCTGGAAGATCAATCGGATTCCATGAAGCGTATATGGAAATCAAACCTCTCGGAGATCCAAAACTATCTGAACAAGCTTGCAGATAACGCTAGGCATTTTTATACAGACCTTGAGGCATCTGGCACTCCGTCTGTGCAGCGCATAGCAGACCTACGTGACTCAATCCAAGAACTTAATGGTGCACTACAAGATGCTGGTAAGGTCGGCCTTGCATCGTTTAAGGGGTTTCAGGCGGGAATAGATCTTAGCGATGAATCGGAAGAGTTCCAACAACTAAACAAAGAAACGCAGGAGTTTCTTAGGGGTCTACCCGAGCTAGATAAGTGGTTTTCAAGGTTTTCAGATAACATCGGCATTGCCGGTCGCTATGTGCGTGAACTTTCTGTACACGAACGGAAAGCAAAAGAAACACAAGATGAGCTTACATCATCCTTTGCCCGTGCAGAAAAGGCCGCCGGTGGTTTTGGCGGCATCCTTGAAAGAATCACACCATCGTTCCTGAAATTCAGAAAGAACGCAGAGGAAAGCACGGAGGCCGTACAGCGCTCTACGGTAAGGATGCGTGGCGGAACAGAAGAGGTCATCGAAGAGGTTGGGTACGCCCTTGGCAACCTAGATCCGATGTTCATGGATGTTACTACTGGCGCGCGCAGCATGGGTTATGCTGTTGGCTCGGTTATGAACGAGATGCGCGAAGTAACGTCCAAGAGCAGCCGTTCCATGGTAGATAACCTGAATCTTCTCAAGCTTGCCGCCGCTGGCGTTGTCGGCATTCTAACCGGCGTCGTATTCTCCGCTACAAAGTTGGCGGCAGAGGTCACAACGCTTGGTATGACCATGCGTGTTACCGCCAAGAACACCGGCTACAATGTTGAAGAGATGGAACGATGGGTTGAGGTATTAAAGTCAACCGGTATTACAACCCGCGCTGCCACGAACGCCATCACGCAGTTTATGAAGGCGCGCCTGCCTACTACGTGGGACGATCCTATTGCAGAGGCGTCCTACTCCATTAAAGATCTGGCCCGCGCTGCACAAAACTTGGCAGTTTCGATGGGTGGCGATTCCAGCGAAACATTCTCCCGCTTTATTTATTTCATCCAGACAGGAAACTCTGCCCTGCTGGATGCCATTGGTATTGCCCAAAATGCCTCTAACATGTATGAGGAATATGCCAAGTCCATCGGCAAGTCGGTAAAGGCGTTAAGTACCAGGGAGCGCTACGAGGCCCTGCTAAGTGGACTGATGCGCGAATCGGCCAAGGTCCAAGGCGTATACGAAGAGGCCATGAAGTCTGCTGCAAAGCAGATGGGTTCGATGAAGCGCTATGTTGAGGAGTTGCGTTATGAGTGGGGCAAACACTTCGAACCAATACTGGCCATCATAATTTTCAACTTCAACAAACTGTTGAAGATCTTGGCAGAAATACCAGATAAGACAAAGGAAACAATAGCCACATTTGTAACCATCGCTGGCTCCATTTCTGCTGTAACCATCGCCCTGGGCACGCTATTGCCGAAGCTTTCTGGACTGTTTGCCTTTGTAAAGCCGGTGCTCGGTTTGTTTGCCAGCAAGTTTGGCATACTTGCGGTGGCAATTGGCGGCATTGCATTTGCCCTGCTGAAAATGTTTAACGTCATCCATGTAAGCAAGCCTGGGATAGAGGGAATTTCCCAGGTGTTCCAACAGCTAATCGATGGCGTGAGTGAATTTACAAAGAAGTTAAAACCGGCCTTTGATTGGATAGATAATTTCTTTAGAATGATAGGTGAGCACGTATTACAGATACGGATTAGAATCACCGTATTCCTAAAGAATTTGAGAGAGAGGGTGGATGAATTTCTGGCAAGTCACCCAGGGATTGCCAAGTTCCTTGAAACGCTAAAAACCGTAGCTGGCGACATGTTTGCTGTCCTATGGCGCGTGGTGGATAAGGCACTAACCGCCATCGAAAAACTGCTAGATCAGGATTGGGACGGGTTTAGAAAGAACCTGATGGAAGCGGGGCAGTTAATTATTTCATGGATTCTTGAATTCTTCAATGAAATTGCCGTGCAAGCATTCGAGTGGGGCAAGAACATAATCTATTCATTCCTGAATGGATTGCTAAGAGAGGCAAGGCTTGCCGTTCCGCGCGCCATGACCAGCATTGGCAATATGATAGGATCGTTCCTAGAGGGGCACTCCCCAACCAAGCTAGGCCCGCTTTCAAAGATTGACCTGTGGGGCGAAGGCGTCATGGCCGGATTCGCACGCGGGCTATTCAAGAAAAGAATTAGGTTTGACGAAGATATGTTTACCGGCATTTCTTCGCTAGGAGCAAAGGCAAGGATTTGGGGTGACAATATAGTAGAGGTTTTCGCCGCCGGAATTTCAGAAAAGGCGCTGTACGCTATAGCGCCAGCCATGAATACGGTCGGTGGCATTATTGCCAGGTTCCTAGAAGGCCACTCTCCGCCGGAAGAGGGCAGGCTTGCCAGTATTCAAGATTGGGGCAAGAGCGCATTTGAGACATTCCTTAGCGGATTCCAGATGGCAGATTTTACCATACTGGATACCGGACTTGATCTTGTAAAGCAGCGGATGGAAACCCTGCTAAGTTCTACGGAGAACGCATCGCAAAAGATTGCGGCGGCCATGGCCAGGGTGCGCGAAGCAATTGCTGGCCCGATTGCAGCGGCCCGTGCCAGTGGTGGCCCATTGGATCTTAGCGCGCTTAAAAATCTGTTCGTCGGCTCAATGACCGTATATGCCCAGGATATAGCCGCTGTCCTAGAGGCCATGTTTTCAGCACAGCAGGCGGCTGAGGCGGTAACTGCGTTGCAGGCAAGCATCGCCGCCGCCAGGGCTGCAAGGCAGAAGGCAATCGCTGCGGCACAGGAAGTTGTCGAGCAGAAGCAAAAGAACATCGAAAGGATTCAGGAAGAGGTAGAAGATCTCGAAAAGCAGATGGAGAAAGAGATCGAAACCAGATTGGCCATGGCTGGCCTGCTGGTCGATGAGCGCCTGCTTAACGAGTTGAAACGTGAACTGGATCGTGCCAACGAACAGGTAAGCAGAGCGCAGCGCAGGTTGCAGCGCATAAGAGATGCAGCCGGGGCGTACGGCGTAAATATTCTAACTTGGGAAGAGATCAACGCCCAGGCCCAATTGGACCTTGCCGAAGCACGTAGGGATCAGGTGCAGGATACGGTAGACTATTACGACGAGATCCAGCGCCAAGCAGATGCACTAAGGGAGCAAATTGAAGCTGAATACGAAGCTAGATTTGAAGCCTTGCAGCAGGAACTTGAGGCGGCCCAGGCAGCAGCCGAAGCGGCCCAGGAAAGACTCCGAGAGATGCAAAAGGCGGATGCGGCCAGAACTGCCGCAGAAAATGCACAGTTGGCTGCTGCGCAAGCGTATGCTCAGAAACTAGCCGAACACGCTGCTCTGCTTTCTAAGATGCTAGAAGAAAGGATGAAGGCAGAGGAAGAGGCGATGGCTGCAATTGGGGAGGGTGCGCCGACGCCAACAGAGGAAGAGGCAACAAAGCGCACAGGCTTTGATAGGGACGAGCGCTTCGATTGGTTCAACCTTAGAGAAATGGGCCTGCCATCAGAGCCGCCAGATTTCTCAGATCTGTTCAAGCAATACTTTGAGGGTATTGCCTCTGGCGATCTCGGTCTTGGGGAGGGGTTGAATTTGATGTTCACCCTCATTGCCGATAAAATTGGCCAGAAGATGGATGAGATCTCAGAGTGGTTCTTCACCGAGACAAAGGTTGGCCAGCTAATATCGAAGTTCAAAGAAGGCCAGGGGGTGTTCGGGTTCTACGGCACCATGCTTGAAGAAATCGGCCAGTGGATCAATAGGGTTATTGGCTACTGGAAGGGCTGGTGGGAGATAATAGACGATTTCAGACAACGCATACTTGGCAAGCTCAAGGAAGAGTTTGGGGAGATTGCTGAAAAGTGGGAAGAGTTTAGAGAGAGGTTTGATAGGGGCTGGGAAAAAGTAAAGGCGTCTCCAGTCTTTGGATTTTTTGCTGATTTATTTGCCGGTATTGTGCAATTCATAAACGATGTTGCACAGGGGCTTGCAGATTTCTACGATGAATTCTTGAAAAGCGGATTTGTAAAGGCGCTTGATGGCCTAGCCAGGGTAATAGAGTTTGTCATTGAATTGATCAGTGAGTTAATTCAAATCTTCTTCGATCTGATATTTAGCGATACGGAAGGTTTCGTTACCGATATCAAGGAAATTGGCGAAGCATTTATGAACCTTGTCGATTGGTTCACGCCGGATACCATTGTTGATTTTGTAAAAGAGTTACCGGCAATGGTAGAAAACCTTGCAGCAGATCTGGCAAGAACCATAAGGAAAAATGCAAAAAAGGTCATAGACGCATTTGTAAAGATATTTACAGATATCTACGACAGGATCTTTGGACATTCAATAATGCCAGATCTTTTCGACGATATTATTGGCCTAATTCTTGATTTTCCATCCAGGGTTATAAATGCAGCACGCGACTTAATAAATGCGTTTGTTGATATTGGAACAGACATCTATGACGGCTTTATTGCCGAAGTACAAAAGATAGGCGAAGATATTGGCGGCTGGTTCTCAGACATAGGATCTAAAATCACAACGGCAAAGGATGCAGTTGTTGACAAGGCCGTTGAAGTTGGCTCTGGCGTATACGATGCCATATCCGGAAAATTTACAGAGATAGTAAATAGCGTTGGTGGCTGGCTAACAAATATTGGCAGCAGTATATCCGATGCCTCAAGGAATGTTTCCGACAAGGCAAGTGAAGTTGCAGGTACGGTATACAGCGCATTTGAAACAAAAATAGCCAGTATTACACAGAATATCGGAACATGGTTGGGGAATGTTGCCAATACAATTAGCAATTCATGGCAAACATTTTGGGATAAGGCAACCAGTCTTGGGCAGTCCATATACGACGCTGTTAAGGCCAAGGTGCAGGAGATTATAGATAATATAGGCTCGTGGTTCAAGCTTGGTGCCAGCGCAATGAGTGGCGAAAACGTCATTGAGGACTATATCAAAGCAGCAGCCGCAATAATTGGCGCTGTGTTCACAAAGATGTATAATAGAATCATCGGTGATGACGACAGCATCTTTAATAAAATTGGCGGATGGATCAAAACCGTTGCTGGCGCACTCGGCTTGACAGAGGTCGTGGATAAGTTTGTAGAAAGGGGCGTGCAGCTAGGAAACGCAATTGCCGATGGAATTGCAAATGCCATTGACTGGCTCTCTGGGACCGTTGGTGGCCTAATTAGAAAAATGTGGAACCTTGGCTTACAGCCAGCATTGCAAACGTTAATGAATAAAGTAACAGATGGCCTTAACGCGATAAAGAATTTCCTTGAATCTGTGTGGAACGCAATACCAATAGATATTGGTGACTGGCCATGGCCAAACCCAATATATCCGCCACTGATACCGCTAATGCAAGAGGGAGGCATAACAACTAGAGATACCCTAGCACAGCTACATGCCGGTGAGCTTGTCTTGCCGTTGGAAAAGCTTAACACGGTATTGCGGAATCTGAACTTCGATCAGAAGCCAGCGTTCGCGCCGACCATGATATTCCAGCCAGGTGCCGATCCGCGCCAGGTACTACCGGCAACGCAGAACGCTTACGACTGGTACACCGAGAGTCTTAGGAGATAGGGCATGGCAATTATACTGCTGGACGGCATACGGAGAAGCTTGCCGATCATACGCCTTGATGGGAAAGATTACTTTCTACTTGGCGGTACATACTCACGCCTTGTGAATGAAACACAAACAACTGAAATGTACACAGAGGCCGAAGAGGGCGACTTCCAAAGCGTTGTTACAGATTGGCACCGTTTCCAAATGACCATCCTTGCACCGCTGAGCGCATCCTATATCTCATATCAGGCATCGCCGGGATCTTTTACCTTTGGCGACTTGGGCACCCTGCATACAACGCTCAGCAAAAAGTACCCCGAAGATGGGCTGGAATATTATGACGTAAGCGCCCTAGAGAACTTTTCCGGAACGTATACACACCTTGTATTTGCCACATTCGATTGGGAAGCGCCACACAACAACGATCCCGGTCTATGGCAGGTGCCGATTAAGCTGTGGGGACAGGAAACATGATTATAAATGTCAATGGTATAGAAAGGCGTATACCAATGATTCGGCTCGATGGCCGCGATTACTTTATATTGGGCGGCACCTACCAACGCCTGCACAATGAAAGGATGGTCAAGGAGCAATATACACCGGCGGGCGATGGTGAACGGCAGGTGCAGGCAACCGAGTGGAAAAGGTGGCAGATGACCTTGCTTGTGCCACTTTTAACGTCCCAAATAAGCTACTCTGCGCCAAGCAGCCAGTTCGATAACTTTGTATTTGGCGACCTTGATTCTATACACGCCACGCTTGCCAAAGAATATCCATCGAACGGCTTAGAGTATTACGATGTGCATGTCCTTGAAAATTTTTCAAGTTCTTACACACATTACGTGTATGCCAGCAAGGAATGGGAGACGCCACATGGTAATGATCCTGGGCTATGGGAAATACCTATTAACCTGTGGGGGCGCGATTCATGATTAGCCTTTCTGGAACACTCGATGACGCGACCAATGCGACAAGCCGTTACCCCGTCTCACAAATTACTGTAGAGCGCATAGCTTTTGATTTCACGGAGATTTCCGGGCTATCTATACCATATCGTGTTCACAAGATTCAGCGTAGCGGCAGTTCATTTTTGGCAACGGCGTATAACGCTGCGCTGGATACCATCTATTACAAGAAGATGTCATCGGTTGACGCCTCTGCTGATTGGAATTCTGGCTGGACATCTCTATCCAGCAGCGTACAGGCACTTAAGCACGATATGTTTCTAAATAGCGATGATGCGCTTGTAGTGTATTCAAAATCTAGCAATACATCAATGTATTACAAGTCATCAACAAATGGTGGCGGCTCTTGGGGTTCTGAATCAACATTACCGGCAATAACCAGTATTGACAGCATTGTTGCATATGCCATAGCAGATATAAATACTGTATACATAGAGTATGAAACCACATCAGACGGCATAAGGATTATCAGGGCGTACAGGGCATCCCCAGGTAGTGCCTGGAGCTTGGGTACGGCGTGGGATACATCAATGGCGCTGCCGAAAGTAAACATCTCTGGTTATTCAGAGTCAAGGTGGATGTGGGCAAATATATATGATAGTGATAAACATGCGATATTGAAGCCAACATGGCCAGGATATGTGCTGCTTTATGGCGATGTAATATACAGGTACCAGACCAGGCAAAACGATGTTTACTGGCCGCTTAGAGAGTGTCTAGGTGGTCATTTTGAGAATATGGACTATAGCTATTCGCCACGCGGCGTTTCAAGGCCACTGAACAGCTATATGTTTGTTGGGATTCGCGATAGGTATGGCAGCAAGGCGGATATAGATGCTGGCTTAACTTATTCAAATGAATTTATGATTGGGCGCACAGTTGACTTTGAATCCTATCACCTTGTACCCGCCGCCATAGATTATGGCGGATCGTCAATAGGGAGTCAATATATAGCCGGTGCCGTTCTTGCTGATGGCGACGAGAATATCTGTATTCCGGTAACGAATCCAGGTTCCGGCAGCAGTGTGTGGCTAACTCCAAAGAGTTCATGGTGGGGCTATACCGGCGGGGAGACGGATATTACAAATTCCGTCACGGCTGATAGATCGATCTCAAAGGCGGTAAGAACCGCCGGGACTATGAACCTTAGAATATCTAACAAGGGTGGCGAATATAATGACCACGAAGATGTTAAGCCAATGTCCATTGTTAGACATTCTGCCGGTTATGTAACCGGCGCAGGGGAAGAGCTTGAAGATCGCTTCATGGGGCAAATCATATCTGAGGCGAAAACCGTTGGCGCAGATAAGACAAAGACCTTTAGAATTTTGGATATGCTGTCCAGGGCAACGGCTGTGAAGCAGAACCGCGCTCATATACTGCGTGGACAAAATGTATTTCATGCCAATTTCTCAGATCCGCTAGAAATAGATATGTTCGTAATGCAGGGCGGCACATGGCAGGTTCAGGGCGGCAGATTGACAAGCTCAAAAACAACATATAACGCACTTGCTCTTGCTGGTATAGAGCCTAACGATGGTCATTACATTATTACAAAGATTAGGTTTAACAGCGATATTACATCCTCAAAGGGCGGACTGGCCCTTGCGGCGACATCGTCGGCTTCGTGGATGATAACACCGGCATTCATATACAATGACACGGTTAATAAAATACAATTTATAGGTCTAGAGCCAGGCCGCGATGATTTTGCACACCTGTATACCCTATATGAAAATTCGTCTGGAACTTACAACTGGAGCGCGGACACAAATTACTGGCTTATGGCCGGGACAGAACTTGGTCGGTTTTATTGTTATGTATCAACAGATGGCGCTACATGGTCCGCTGTATTTACAGAAAAATTTGAAGACGATCCGTTTTCCACAGAGGGTTATCCGGGTCTACACGCCATGCCAATAGGCGGATCTGTTTCATTTGATGACGTAAGAATATTCTCTACAAAAGAACCACAATCCGGCTCGGATGTTATGCGCTACCTTGCCGCAATAGGCGGCATAGAGACTAATGAAAAATGGGAAGTAGATGATACATTCACGGGAACAAGCTTTGATTCTATATGGGCTACCCCAGGAGTTGATGGTACATGGTCTGTTAGTGGCGGTATGGCCCAGGGTTATATTTCTGCCACCGATCCTACTACAATACGTTGCAGCACGTTAGCCACCGATGTAATTGTCAAATGCCAACTTGGTGTTGAGGCGGCAGACACGGGGGTAATCGCCAGGGCAAACGCGGCCATATCGGAGTGTTATGCCGGGACAGTCTCAACGACCGCTGCCAAGATTAAAAAGCAAGTAAGTGGTTCGTGGTCAACCATCTGTAGTATACCGGTAACGCTTTCTGGCACAGTGGATCTTAAATTCATGTGCAGGGGTAAGTACATTACACTATTCGCAAACGGCAGGTTGGTGGCAATGGCCGTCGATACCAGCCTTGAGGGCGAAGGTTATGTTGGCCTGGTAAGCAGTTGCTCTTCTGGAGATCCATCGGACCATTACTGGTTTGGCATAGAGGGATTCTACAAACCATTGGATGTGGTAGTAATTCGCCCTGGGGACACCACGGCCTCAATAATGAACCAAATTGCAGATCTGTACGATGGTGGGGAGTTTTTCTGCAATGAAAGCGGGGAACTTGTTTGGGGCATTTATGATGAAACTTCCGTAGATCTTGACGCCACAGACGGCAGGATTATAATGTACGAAGAGACAAAGGACGTTGGCGATGTTGTTAGCATTGAAAGGTGTGAGGGGGATAACGCCTACGCAGAGGCAAGGGATACGGCATGGGGCAGTGAGCTTATGGGCCACAACTATGCACAGATAAGCTCTAATATATACCAAACGGGGCAGGCGTGCATGGACGCGGCAACTGCCGAAATGGAAAAGACACACAGGGTAACAGCGGAAAGCGTTACCATTAAGGGGCATCCTGGCTTGCAGCTTGGTGATATAGTTACAGTTGACGAGCCAGGTGGTGGTGGAAAAAATCGCAGGGTAAAGGGATTCTCGGAAGTTATAGGTACGGTTTATGAAACCACACTTTCCGAGCTTGAGTCGTTAGACGCAGAGGAGCCAGATGGATGAGGATAGGCAAAGATCCGTTAAGCATAGCGCAGAGTAGGTTTGTAAAAGAGAATATCCAAGAGGCAGATGTCCTCTCTGTTAATAACGAAACGCACTCTGCCGTTGTTCGCCTGCGAAATAACAACCAAACAATGCGCATCAGCCTTGGCAGCGTAGATCCAATCTACGTCAAGGATGATCGAGCAAGGGTGTTGGTTTATACAAGCCCATTTGGCGGTGCGACAGCCATAAGCTTTATCGGCACAAAACCGACCGTGGCATCAAGTCCAGGCGTAACCCTTGGTGACGCACACGGTGGTACGCAGTGGTGTATATATAACTCCAACGGGTTACCGATATTTTGCGTCGATTCATCTGGCACGCAATTAGTAACCTATGGTGTGTATGTCGCCTATAGCTATGATGTACCAGATGCAGAAAATGCAGACACAGTAGACTATTACCACGCCTCTGATGTGGCAACGGCAAACACCATCCTTGCCCTGGACGATAATGCAGAGTTTCCCGCATCCGTATACCCAGACGCATTATTGACAGACGGAACTAGGGCGCTGACAGGGAATCTTAGTGTAGATCCAGGTATTACAATTGATGGTGTAGATATTTCCGGTCATGCAGCAAGGCACCTGCCGTCAGGGGCAGATCCAATAACAACTGGCACGCCATCTACCATACAGGTACAAGCAAATGACGCCGGTTCGGCAGAAAGCCTGGCAAAATCAGACCATCTACACAACGTTAGTACGGGAACCCCAGATGCCGATAGCGTTGGTGTTTCTGCAAGCGATCCGGGGACAAATAGCAGCCTTGCGCGATCAGACCACTATCACAATATTGATGAAGGCATGGCCCCTACGTGGACGGGGGAACATACATTCCAATCAGATATACAGCTAGACGCGAACCTTGATTTTGTTGGTGCGCAAAGTATTACAACGAGCAGTGGTGATCTTACCATCGCGCCTACTAACGATCTGAAACTAAACCCTGGAAACGGTCTGGTGCGACTGGATGACGCCGACACGTTCCGCAGCGACACCTATGCTTCACAGACAACGGGCTTCGCTATCACGGGTGCCGGGGATGCTGACTTTCGTTACCTGTTTACTGATGAACTACATGCCAAGTCGTTCATAGCCGATTTGGAACAGGCATTGGCTGGCGGCCAGATCATCACTAAGTCTGTTACGACGGTTGCCCAGGACTTCACGCTTAATACGGTCTATGCCATTGTCGGCGTAGACACAACAAGCGATTACTTCTCAATCAGCGGCAATCACACAACAGAGTTTGCTAGCGGGTGGTTCAAGGTCAAGGGCAGCACGGGCAATGACGGCAACTGGCAAATATCAAGTGCTTCCTACGACAGCGGCAACGACGAAACCGACATTTATACCGTTCAAGATATTACTGATGCAACTGTTGATGGTTCGTTGGTCAAAAGCCAGACAATCTGGTTCAACGACTTGCCAAGCGCGGAGGGCATGGCCGTATTCGAGACTGGCGACTGGATCGCATTTAGGCAGTTCAGCCGTGCGTCTGGTTCGTTGACGANNGGGCGTGGGGAACCGTTACAGGTTACACAGACCAGAGCGACGCACAGCAAACTTGGATATTCTGGCGTGATCCAGAAACCCCAGGGACAGCCACTGGCAGTATATCGGCTGAGAGTGTTGTGTTGGACTTTGGCACAAGCGGAATGGGATTCCATGAAGTAAACGCAATTGACGGATTATATGGTGTAAACTCGCCATATGCGCAAGTTGTAACATGGACAACGCATCCTTCAACTCAAACAGTAAGAACAAGAATTGGGAACCTGTATGGGGTAACGGCCACGTCTAATGAGTACGGAATGTTTGCTGGTGAAGGGACTGCCAGTGCAGACGCAAGGATAGTCGCAAGCAACACTGGTGTTGACCTGCACAATATGGATCTTACAATTTATAGTGGGGGAAACAATGTATTCCTTGTCAACAGTTCAACGCCATATCTGTCACTAGGCTCAACAGCGCCGACTGTATTTGGTGGAAGCGACACTGGCGTTTGGATGGGTAATGACGGAGGAATATACAAGTGGCGGGTAGGGAATCCATCTGGCGTTCGGGTACAGTGGGATGGCAGCGAACTTAATCTGTACAATTCAAGTAATGCGGAAACTATATCATTTGATGCGTCTGGGAACGCCGACATTACTGGCAAACTGAGAATGCCTGGAACGTCAAGCGCGATAGCCATTGGTTCTACTCCGCCAACTGATTATAATGCTGGAACAGGAATTTGGATAGACCGAACTGGTCTTTATTCACTTGATACAGATGTGTACCAAGTAAAGATAGATGCAACAGACGGTGTTCTGTATGCTGGCGGTGGTGATGTTATACTGGACTCGAATGGTATATCACTCATGGCTGGGACGGCAGATACAGAATACGTTAAATGGTACAACGGCACCGAGAAAATAGCACACTTGGAATCATATAACCTTGCAAGTACGAATTGGCTTGTCGTGAGCGCAAACTCTACGACCAGTGGGCCGTATCAAACTATCAATATTCAGACCTACGATAGTTCTATCAGACTTCATGGCGGGGTTACGCCACCGCACGCAGATGTATATGGAGAAATGAGGTTTCTGAATGGTATATATGTTGGCAATCTAACGACCGCCGCTACAGACGATGATATTCGCGCAGATGGTGATATATGTGCTGGCAGTGGAATATACGCTGGTAATTCTGGCGCAGACCCTGGCCTTGGTAGAATTGTTGCAACAGATTACATTGTTGGACAGGGTGGAATACGCGCTGGCTCTATATCTGACCCTGGCGCTGGCAATATTTCCGCTTCTGGAACAATAAGTGCTGGTTCGTCAATTACATCAACTGGCGGTAGTGTTTATGCCGCAGGTGGAATATATGCTGGTGCAACAAGCGGAGCAACATCCGACGACATCCGGGCGGATGGCTCGATCTCGTGTGGCGCGGGTCTTTATGTGGGCGACGCGTCCAGCGCATCAACCGAGGGCCGCGTCTTTGTCTACCATGACGACGGTGTAGCCGACGTAACGATCCAGGGAGTAGGTGATGGCACGCACTACTCATATCTGGATCTCAGATCCGACGAAGCTACCGACAAACGATGGTACCTGGCTCACAAGGTGAGTCAGAATCAGCTAGACTTACGCAATCACGACGGGACCCAAACAAACTATACCATGTGTTTCGGCCTGACCGATGACACAGTATCGATCAATCATACGGCCGCAGGCGTAGCGCAGCTATTTGTAAACCAGAG
>JABAHP010000666.1_pt4 | contig 22629 bp, 12 predicted proteins | sample 7062081 | NCBI WGS metagenome assembly JABAHP01 (sample SAMN14534357, study PRJNA622989) | marine sediment metagenome | biome: marine biome [ENVO:00000428]; feature: marine pelagic biome [ENVO:01000023]; material: deep marine sediment [ENVO:00002113] | place: India: Gulf of Kutch | collected...
GCGGTTGACAGGATATTAGATATGATGCGGACGGCAGTAAATGTTTGGGGGGATGCGTGCGGTACAACTGTCGTTGCCCGTTTGGAGGGTGAACAATTGAAGGTCCAACTTTAACTACAAACACCAACTTTTAGGTAAAATACAGGACATTCTCTGCGCCAACACAAGACCACCGCCTGGATGAGATTATCGGCCTTAAATCAGGAGTAAGGTCTACGACAAACCGGCACATCACTGTTTTGCCTGCAAGATGGGCAATAAACAGCCCTTTGGGCCATAAGAATCAAAACAGCAAAAAAGAGATTATGTAGCCCAGTTTGCAAGTCGATAGATAATGGGATTACTGTTTTGCAAACAGGTCGCAAAACAGGAGCACCTGATGCTGCATCAAAGGCTCATAGGTAACTATTGTCAACTGACAAACTGAAGAAATTAACGAACTAATATTTTAGATGGAGAGATGAAAATGTCACAGATTCCCACTTTGGATTTGGAACAATACGAACCGGTCATCGAGGAAGAGATCGGTGTCTTAGACCGTATCAAAGGCTCTACACGCTATGCATGGCTCGGCACCGGCCAATGTGGCGGAAGATTAGTAAAGTCTTTCTATGACCTGGGCTATAAGAAAGTGCTGGCCATGAATACAACCTACCANNGGTAAGGACATGGAAAGAGGAGAAAAAGCAATCCGGAAACATCAGCAAGAAATTTTTCACCTTGCCAGAAAAACAATCAGCACCCAAATAGACCATATTATGGTCTGCTTTGGTGCCGGTGGAGGTACGGGCAGTGGCAGCATTATCGGATTGATCAATATCGCCAAAAGATACGCCCGATATATCGGATTGCAAAACCCAAAAAAGAAAGTTGGGGTACTTATGACTTTACCAACTGTGGGTGAATCAAGTTCCCCCTTAGTAGCAGAAAATGCATATAGGGTGGCCACAAGGTTAAGCGAACTGGCTTCGGCAGGAGAAATATCGCCACTTATAATTGTTGACAATGACAAAATCAACAAGATGTACCCCGGACTGACGGTAAAGTCATTCTGGCCGAGCATAAACAACACGGTTGCCGGCCTGTTTGACATTTTTAACAGGATAAGCAATTTGAGCACTCCGTATACGGCGTTTGATCCCGTAGATTACCACAGTATCATAGAGTCCGGCGGATGCACGATAATGGGCCTGACAAAAGTCAAAAAATTTGATGAGAAGTATGCAATATCGGAGGCAGTTAAAAATAACCTACAGAAGACACTGCTTGCGAGCGGCTTCGATCTATCCACAGCCAAACTGGCAGGTTGTATAGCCGTCGGCGGAAAAACATTAATGAACAAATTGAGCGGCTTGCAGGATAATATCAACTATGCGTTTGACGTCTTATCAGAGATAACCGGGCGGGCCACCATCCATCGAGGGATATATGAAGATGACAAAGAGAGTTTAAGAGTGTATACGATTATCGGAGGCCTTGATATTCCAACCGGACGGCTGGAAGAACTTAAAAGCTTCACCGTTGTTGATGTTTATTAATAAAGTCGCCGATTCCTGTAAACATCTAAAACTTGATATTGATTAAAGCGCTCAAGACAAGTGTTTAACAAAAAGCAATTGTCGGGACCAACAAGAGAAATGACAGAAAAACCAATTAAACAAAGAAAATAAGGCTGACAATGTTACCCACCTTAGATTTAGAACAATACGAACATAATACCAAGGAAGAAACCGGCGTTGCGGACAAGAACAAAGGCTCTACCTGCTACGGCTGGATCGGCGCCGGTCAGTGCGGCGGTCAATTAGTGAAGTCTTTCTACGACCTTGGCTACAGGAAGGTGCTGGCCGTGAATACAACCCGCCGTGACCTTGATTTGCTGGCCATTCCCCAGAGTCAAAAATTCCTGATAAATACAGGTGAGGATGGCAATGACAGCGAAATGGAAAGAGGTTCAAAAGCTGTTCAACAACACAGGCAAGATATTTTGCACCTTGTCCAACAAACATTTGGAACACAAGTGAACCATATTATGATCTGCTTTGGTGCAGGTGGTGCAGCAGGCAGTGGAAGCGTTGTCGAACTGATTGATATCGCCAAAAGATACGCCCGATTTATTGGACATAAAAATCCACGTAAAAGTGTTGGCGTAATTATGACCTTACCTGCCGCAGGCAAAATCGGTTCTCCTATGGCAGTTCAAAACACACATAAAGTTGCGAACAAGTTAAGTCAAATGGCCGATGCAGGTGAAATATCTCCTTTGATCATTGTGGACAATGACAAGATCAGCAGGATGTATCCAGAAATGGCGACAAGACCGCTGCGACTCAGTATAAACAGAACGGTTGCAGGCTTGTTTGATTTTTTTAATAAGGTCAGTGCCCTTGGCAGTCCGTATACTTCTTTTGACCGTCTGGATTATCTCAATGTAATGGAGGCCGGCGGTTGTTTAGTAATGGGCCGGACTAAAGTGGATAAACTTGAATATCCATTTTCGATATCTGAAGCGGTGAAAAGTAACCTCGAGAGGACGTTGTTCGCCGGTGGATTAGATTTATCTACAGTTAAATCATGTGGCTGCATAGTTGTTGGCGGCAGAGAATTAATGGCTAAAGTCAAAGGCCTTCAGGAAAAAATCGACTATGGCTTTTATATTCTGTCTGAGATGACAGGAGAAGCCACCATCCATCGGGGAATATATGAAGATAACAGTGATTCCTTAAGGGTGTTCACCATTATCGGAGGTATGAAAAGTCCGACGGACCGGCTGGAAAAACTTAGTACAGATTTATGCTTTCGGCCGGAGGTATTTGAAACCGATGGCTTGCTACTGCGGGAGCAAAGGAAAGATATTCTGTCTTTGGCTGAATACTTCCTAGCAAAAGAGGCTAACTTCTACAACAGAGAGGATAAAATCCTAAACTCAGATGTAAAAAAGCTTCTTCTATATTACTCGTGGCCCGGCAATATCCGTGAACTCGCCAAGGCGATGAAACATGCCCATGAATTAACGATAGGCCGGGTAATTCACCCGGACGCCCTGCCTTACAAAATTATATTCACCGATTCCGAGAATTATCCAAAACACATACTACCCATCCTTGACAAGGTACAACAACGGATTATTTTCAAGGCCCTTGAACTTTTCCAAGGACGTAAGTCCAGTGTCGCAAGAATTCTCGGTATTGAACCTCAACGTTTGAATCATTTAATTAAGAAATTGAACGTCTCCGGCGTGAATATAAACACCATCAGCTAAGATCACACTTTTTCTACGCCTTTTCGAGTATGCCTTCCGAAAGAAACAGGCTTGAGGGACCATAAAGCTAATAATATCTGCTCAAGTCAGCTAAAGAAGGTTTTCACGATACCAGTCTATCGCAAGCTTTAGGCCTTGTTTGAATGGTACTTTCGGCCTGAAACCGATTAGTCTTTCGGCTGCGCTGATGTCGGCAAGCGAGTGTTTTACGTCGCCGGGGCGAGGATCTGAGTAGACAGGCTCTATGTTTTTGCCTACGATATCATTAATTATCTCGATGGTTTCGTTGACGGTAACGGCCTCGGCGCAGGCGATATTTATAACGTCACCGGCAGTGTGTTCGGTACGTGCAGCGAGCAGGTTGGCCTCGACAACATTGTCAACATATGTGAAGTCACGGCTTTGCAAACCGTCACCAAAAACAGTTGGCGGCGTGTCCTTCAATATTGCCATTACAAAAGCCGGTATAGCTGCCGCGTATTGGCTTGCGGGATCCTGGTGTGGGCCAAATATATTAAAATACCGCAGAGAAACTGTCTCAAGACCAAAAACCTTATAGAACACGGAACAATAGTATTCGCCGACCAGTTTACCTACCGCATAAGGGGAAAGCGGCTGAGGAAGCATTGTTTCAACCTTTGGTAAGGTCGGCGTATCTCCATAAGCTGAGGAACTCGACGCATAAACAAAACGTTTAATCCCGGCATCGCGAGCCGCTAAAAGAAGAGTGAAAGTAGCATCGACACAGTGTTTGTGTGTGGCGGCAGGGTCATCTACACTACGCGGTACCGAGGGCAATGCGCCCTGGTGCACAACAATATCAATATCCTTCATAGCTTTACGGGCGACTTCTTCATCACCCATATCAGCTTCAATAAACTCAATTTCATCTATGAAATCATTCAGATTACTCTTTTTACCGGTGCTGAGGTTGTCCACAATTCTTACAAAGCAGCCATCTGAAACGAGTTCTTTGCAGATATTCGAACCTATAAAACCAGCTCCGCCGGTTACCAAAAATTTCTCCATCAAAGAATCCTTTCACAAAAGAAATCAGCAGAGACTATTTTTACAGCGCATAGACTTCTGCTTGCTCAGTAATAACAATACTATATGCTGATTAGGTTGAGTGGGCAAGATGTAACTTCTGGTATTCCCGATAAGACCTGAACTGTTCCCGGAAATAACCGCCTTTCAGAGCCCTTACGGCAAAGAGCACACAACCAGCGATTGTAGCATCTGCAGCTATTAGTTCGCGAATAGTCCTCTGTGCGGCTCCTCTTCTTGTAGAGGCAGCATTGAAGACTAATACTGTTCCGTCAACAATCTTTGCCAGGACCTTAGCATCACTGACAAGCAGAACGGGCGGGCCGTCAACTATGATATAATCATAGTTCTGACGTCGATCCTTAATCAACTGCTCCATACGATAACTTCCGAGCAACTCCGTCGGATTAGAAGGTAACGGTCCCGAAAAAATTATGTCAAGCCCCTCAATAACATTGGACCTTTTTGCATCCTCATAACTACACAGGCCCATAAGTAAAGAGCTTAATCCAAACTCCGATTGCTTGATTTGCTCGTCCTCAGCTTTCGGCATTGTAAATATTTTTTCTAAACCCGGGCGCCTGAAATTGGCATCGATAAGCAACACTTTTTTATTTTCAGCGACAAACGATGCTGCAAGATTGACCGCTACGGCAGTTTTACCTTCCCCTGCCGCACCACTGCTAACAAGCAACGTTCTCATGGAACCATCAGAACCGGACAGCTTTATATTCGTGCGACAACGTCTGTAAGATTCACTTACAATAGAATACGGCGCCTTACGAACAATATGGCAGGGCTCAATGTCCCGAGCCTGCTCATCTTCTGCCGCATCGGGGACAACGCTCAAAAGCGGGATGCGCAGAAATCTGGCCACGTCCCTCGGTGTTCGCACCAAGTCATTAAGCAGTTCTAAAGCAAAGGCAAGTCCTATGCCGAATATTAGGCCCAATATCAACCCGCCGGGGAAATAAAACTCCCACCTCGGTGAACTTACTTCCAGCGGCTTCTGAGCAAGTCCGACCATCTGGACCTTTGGTGTCTCCGGGTCCCTAGCCATTATTTTATAGTTTTCTATCGTCGCCTTGATTTCGTCAAGCATCTGCTTTCTTTCATCTCTTACAGCTACCCGCTGGGCATACTGTACACGAGCCAAATCAAGGTCTTTCTTTCGTGCCTGAGCCTCCTCTCGTAAAAGGCTTAATTCCTTATTTCTACCCTGTAAAACGATCAATTGGTCCTTCGCATTTTTCAGATTCGCCTGACGGACCTGCTCGGCGATTTCAGATTGTCTGACTTGCCTCTCGTTTTTGATTTTCTCTACCTGCTCTTGTGTTCGCAACACAGCCTTGTGATTATCGCCAAACTTTGCACGTTGGCCCGCAAGCTCAGATTCGAGAAAGGCGAGCTGCTGCGCAAGCACAATCATAACAGGATCAACCTCTACCTGGCGTTCAACCTGTACGTTAACAGGTTCTGTCGCTAATCTCTCAAGGTTTTTTATATCAGCTTCGGCCTGCTTTATTAGCAAATTCAAGTTGTTTTGCTCAAGTTCCAACTGATTCAACTTCAATTCGTCTACATGCTGGTAAGCACGGCCATAAGGGCGTTCAAGATCAGTGATTTTAGATATTTCACTCACTTGAGCCATCGCCTTTTCGGCAGCGGCCAATTCCCCCCTAACACTAATTTCGCGTTTTGTAAGCTCTGCCAGCTTGTTCGAAACCTCGTTTTTTTTAGTACTTCCATACGAATCAATAAACAATTTCGCCATTTCATTCACTATGTCTGCCGCTTCTTCAGCGTCGAGGCAGGTCATTTTCAGCACAATAAACTCAGCATCTCTGTGCGGGTAAGCACTGAGATGCTTCTTCAAATCCTTAAATGCCCTTAGAATGCACTGGGCTTTATTCTTAATCTCTTCCTTATCATCTACCCTGGTAAACCAACGTTTATACCATGGCTTGGCAAAACGTCTAAACCACTTTGTTTCCTGGACGTCGTCCCTGTCTATCAATTCCTGCAAAGTACTCTGCTGCTTTAAAAGATTAGCGATTGTAACACGATAGCCATATTCAATGTCTTTGTTGGCCCTTGTTGTCTCAATAGTAAGGGGTGGTGTAACGACGGGCGATAATACCCTAATATATGTCTCTGCCGTATATTTTGGAAGGTAGCGTTTTAAAAGAAACCAGGCTATGCCGGCAATTATAAGACCTATTATAGTCAGAATAATGATGAGCCATATGTGCCGACGTAAGATTGAATAAACTTCCTTGGGCGTCAGGGCCGCCGTCACCGCTGCCGGACGTCTGAGTGCGGTTGGGCCTGTCATTCTATTTACAACCTTTGATTGTTGTTCTACCATGTTTTGTTTCTCATATCACCGCGCCCATTAGGTATGATTTCCGACTAAACAGGCGTGGAACTTAATTTTTCAACATTTGTCTATTGGGAAAGTCTTTCAATAGCTGCCTGTATCCGCTGTTCGGTTGTTTTCGGCAAATTATCTGCTCCTATCATCAATGCCTGTTTATAGGCTGTAAGGGCCTTTTCTTTTTCTCCAAGCTTTTCATTCACCATACCTACATGTTCATATACTTCTGCAGGTATTTGTACCTGCTGGGATTCATACTGTTGAAGAGCGGACTGCAAAGAGTCAGCCGCTTCCAAATCTCTACCGTTTTTATGTAAAACATAAGCATAAGTATCCAGCACGTCAGGATTATTTGGTCTTGCCTGCAGTGAACGTTCGGCATACTTAAGAGCCTCGGCCAGCCTATCATCAATATTGGCCAGCATATATGCTAAATTATTCAAGATACTCATATTATTCGGCATTTCAACTAACAGACTTTCGTATACAGCGACAGCCTTTTTAAGATAACTGTTATCGGAAGTCTTATTATAAGCCAAAGTTAAAACTTCTGCTTTTCCCATTATATAATTGACTCTTTTCGGACTATCAGTTCCTACTATCAACAGGCATTTGTCAATATAATCTACCGCCTTGTTGTACTCACTGTTAATCTTTGCCAAATGAAACATAGAAAAATTAGCAGCAAGTGAATCAGGATCTGCCTCAAGTCTTTCCTTGCTATATGTCAGAGTATCTTTTTCTCCCAGAAGCTTGTACATCCTCTGTAAAGTATCAGCTATAATAAATTCACTCGTTCCGGCTTTATCAACTGCATTTCGGCAGTATTTTATTGCAGTAGCTCTATCGCCGAGTTTCATCTTTGCCTCAGCCATCCTCAAGTATGCTATGTGAGCAAAATCGTCTTCAACATATTTTCTGCCCTCTTCAAAAACTCTATCCAATTTGTCTGGATCCCAATTGCCGGTACCTGGTTTCTCTGCACTTAACAGAAGTGCCTGCAAATATCCATCAAGCGCTTTTACGTCACCTTTTCCATTGTTCCTGCTTTTTTGCCACGCTTGAGCATACAATTTCTCTGCCCTATCGAACTGTCCTTCGGCCAAAGCAAAAGCCCCGACCCGGTTATACCACATCACATTATCAGGAAGTTTCCGGAGGGTGTCATCATAGAATTGTTTTAGCGCTGCTTTCCTTCCAAGTTGTATATAAATCTGTTCGAGTAACAGCCTGCCTTCCATAGGAGCTTCCGGCATGTCAATCGTACTTTTAAGTTCGGTTATAGCATCTTCATATCGACCTGAATGTCGATAAGCCTTCGCAAGAGAAATTCGAGTAACAGCGTCACCTGACAATGATTTGCTCTTTTCAAGGTCGCTGATTGCCTGTACATAGTTTGCCATCAAAAGATTTATTTGGCCTCTTAACCGCCAAGCCCCTGCATTATTCTGATTGCCCTCAAGATTTCGATTTGTCAGTTGCAATGCCTGTTTGAGTTGTCCCTGCCTCATGGCCAACCACGCTTCAAGCAGCAATGCCTGGCTCTTCTGTGGATACTTTTCTTTAAAGCTTTGCAATTTTAACTCAGCTTGCTTGACAAGTCCTATTCTAAGAAAAGTCTGAATTTGAGCAAGATTATTCTCTGCACTGTCTTCAAGCAATAAAATTTCTTCAGAATATTTCTGTACAGCTTTCCTTTCACCCTGCCTTTCTGCAACACTTAAAAGACCTTTAATCACACTAACGTCTTTCGGCTGACTTTTATACAACTGTTCCAAAATCTGCCTGGCCTCGTTAAGTTTACCAATCCGAAAATAAAGCTTCCATTGCAGCTTTTTGTCATTATGAACCAACTGCTCGGCTTCTTTCAGTCGGCCGGTACGACGGAGATATTCCGCTCTGGCTTCGATCACGGCTTTGTTTTCCGGAGCTATAGCTTGCGCCTGCTCGAAAGAAGAATCCGCAATAGCCAATAACGCATTTCTGTTTTCAGGATTTTCCTCTTTAAGAGCCAAATTCATTGCCAGCCTGGCCAGCAACACAGCATTCTGTAAACTCGGTGCTACTTTCTGCAGATTCTGTCGAATCGCCAGTGCTCTTAACGGTTCGTCGTTGCTTATATATTCTGCATAAAAGCTAAGTAGTCCCATATCACGTGGATTTGCTTTCAACGCTCTGTGCAAAGTGGTTTTGGTTTCTATAACTCGGTCAGAAGATATATTTGGTCCGAGCTTTTTATCGCGCTGGTATAGCACACTGACTAACGTCTTTGTAATAGCAGGATCTAATGGATTCAAATATGCCGCCCTCTGAGCATCTTCGATAGAAGCATGCTCATATCCAAGAGCTGAGTTGACTGTGCTTCTTAAGATAAGCGCACGTGAAAAGACAGGTTTCTGCTTCAAACATTCGTTGAGTTTAGTCAATGCATCCTGATATTGCTCTTTGGCTACTGCCAGGTGTGCCGAGAAAAACTGACCTCCGCAACCATCGAGATTATCACGCTTAACGGCCTCCGTTATTTGCTCTGCCAACTGCCAATCTTTGGTCTTAAGTGCTATATCAAAAAGATAAGACGCAACAATCTCATAATTCGTAGTTCGTATTTCGCCGAGTTTATCTGTTTTTTTGCGATATTCGTCACGTATGTCATCTGAAGAAAACACCTTTTTGAACTCTACAGTCGCTTTATCCAACTCATTATGCCTCTGGTAAAACATACCAAGGTTTATTGACCGGTGAATCGGATCAGCAATACCTGATAAAGCCTGCTCTTCTAATTCCTTACGCCTTTGTTGAGAAATCTTGTGCGGTTCAGGCTCAGAAAGCATCAGTTTGTGTATTTGAAGCGTTGTATTCTCCGGATCTGTCGGCAGCAGTTTTTCTACCAATTGGGCGCACTCTGCCCAGTAACGTTTCAATTCTTCCGTCATTAACTGCTCCGAGTCTTTGGAGCGATCAGTTTTTTCCTCTTTTGTATTTGGGTCTTGAAAAAATACAGATACAATCTCTTCCGTTTCCTTTTGGTCGATGACTCTTTGAACCTGCCTTACCTTGGCCTGTACTAATGCCAGGTCGAGTTTAATTGTATTAGGATCATCGGGGTATTTGGTTGCCATCTTGGCCAACTCTTTTTCGGCTTCATCAAACTGCCCTGCTCCAAGTAAAGCGTTAATGCGCAGCGTCTGGCTTCTGGTGTTGGGCTTAAAATACTGATCATAAATATTTAAGTTGTCTATCGCCCTTGTCCAGTAATCGAGTTTCAATAGAACCTCAACATAATCCAAACGTGCTTCTGGTTTTACCCAAGTAATTCCCGAATAGAGCGCGCTTATCAGGAATTCTGCGACAGCACCTGTTTCGGCAGTTTTGTTATACATCTTAGCAAGGGTATACGAAAGCTGGGCAAATCTAATATCTGTTGGCCAGGGCGGCTGAGAGGGTCTAAGTGCTTTAAGTTCCTCGTAAGCTGCATATAGCTTATTGACAGCTTCGCTTTGATTTCCTTTGGCAAGTTCAAGCATTCCTCTCCACTTCCCAACCCGCACATCCTCACCACTTCCAAGAAGTTGCTCGATTTCGTGCACAGTTTGCTCGGCATTTGTGAGCCATTGCTGTTTCTGATCTTCCGTTCTTTTCTCGCTTGGCTCTATTATCTGCTCGATATAACAATTTGCAAGAAAGATATATAATGAGACCCTGTTATCAAGATTTGCCCCCTGTCGCGGGCCGGTTTCTTCCTGGGCATCAGGCAAGGCAAGTGCGTTCTTGGCTACATTTATTGCTCTATAGAGATCTCGCGTCTGCCCATGAATAGAAAAATTGCTATATAGCAAGTTGGCCAAATATATTGCATAACTCACATTTTCCTTATCCAGTTCGGCGGCTTTTTGGATTGCCTCGATAGCCTTATCAAGAGTTTCGATATTAATCCGGTAGAATTCAGACAACGCCAAATAAGCCCGTGCACTGGAAGGGAACTGTTTCACAAGTGACAAATACTCATCCTCAAGCAACTTAACCTGTTCCCGTGGCTGTGAAGAATTGCTGCCTTGAGTAAACTTTTCCCTCAGAAGGTTAATGTGGGCTATAGGGTCGGTAGGCGCGACCTCAACGGCTTGCTTGAGAAGTTCTATGGCCTGGCTGGCAGCTTTATCCTTTTCCTCGATACTACCTCTTGATGCAAGAATCTCTCCTTTTGTTTTGACCGCTTGTGCCAAATACAAATAGGATTGGACATTATTAGGTTCAAGTTCCTGCACTTTTTTCAAGTCATCGACTACCCGGACAAGTGTCTCGTCCGGTTCTGTCACTGCTCCAAGACGGGTCAGTTCAAGGTTTGCTCTTCCTCTTCGCAAATACAAGTATGAACCTAAGCACTGTCTTACATTTTCTCCGGGGCCTGGTTCTCGCAAACCCGAGGGTTGCCACTTAGCTATATCTTCCATAAGCAGGTCGTCATTTTCCGCCACCTTTATAAATTGTGAAGCTTGTGTTTCAACTTCCTGCCAAAGCTCATCAACACCACTATCAGCCATTATGTAGACATACTTAAACCGTCCAAATAGAGCTTGTACATTCTCAGGATCTATACGGATTATTCCACTCCAATTCCCGAGTACGAAGCGCCATTGTTTTGTCTCGGTATAAAGGTCTACAAGTTTGAAAAGTATCTCTATCTTAAGCGAGTCGGTCTTTGCGAGGCTGTGTGCCTTGTGATAATTGCGTTCGGCCTTCTTGTACGTTTCTTCTTTAATCTTCTCATCCGTCATCTCCCGAGCCGTCTGTATTGTCTCATCTCCTTTTTTGATAAACTTTTCCGGATTCCTGCTGAGATAAAAAATTGCCCCAATGACAGCCAAAACTAAAAGTACAAAAACCAATGATCCAATAAATGCGACTTTTTTATTTAATCTCTTCTTTGCCATAAATTTTCCCTTCTGACGGCATGCACGAACTAACTCCAGCAATCGCACCTGCATATTGAATATGACTTTCAATAATCAGATTTGATTCTTTACTATACATCATTCACCACCTGGCCAGTCAACCAACATTCTCTCTCAAAAAGGCTAAGTTATACTTTAATTACGTGTCTGAGTTTTTTATTCTTCCAAGGCATTTCCTTTTTTCAGAATGGGCCAATGTTCCTTCTCTAAAATTGTCAAGATTACACTTAAGAGCTTTTGGCTTGCTGTAATTGCTTCTTCTTTGCTTGGATAAACCGGCTTCTTGAATCTGATATTAAAAAATTTCCACTCGACTTTGGAAAAATACGAATACTTCGAAAAGACTCTTTTATTAAGAGCGAATCTGGCCTCATCTCTACTGTTGGCATAAGTATCATTGACTCTAAAAAGGTAGAGAACAGGAAATCTTGCATCTATACTCCAGAAATTGGCATTCGTTTTGGCAAAGACCAAGTATCTTACAGGAATATTCCTTGTGGTATCATTTATATTTATTTCGAGAGTGACGCTGTCAGACGTTAACTTTTGATGTCCGCCGCCTGTGTAACATTCCTCCGGTACATGTGGTACCCGGTCCGAAAGACCGTAATAAGTAATGAACAATTCACATCTATGGACAGTGCTGTCAACGGCAACCTCGGTATCTTCAAGTATCCATTGAATATAATCCTGGGTCCCAAGACTTTTAAGAGTCTCCTGATTTGAGATTTCAGTTTTTTTTACTAGCTTGTAAGGGGCAAAAGAATTCGGATCCAAAAGGTCCAAAGATTTCTTCAGGGGCAATAGTTCCTTCTTTACCGGCTTGGGCATAAACGTTCCGCTTAATACAAGGACAGCTGCACATATTAAAAAAGCCGGCTGTAAATAGCTTCTTAATACTTTATTCGTATTGTGTGTTGCGCTAAGCATTTTCTCTATTTTATTACGTTTCCGGGCCTTTTATTGTTTGCGCCGATTTACAATATCTTCATCGCTTTCCTCGACAAATAAACTCGACATAAACCAAGCGATAAAACCATATAAAGCAAACGCTAATGGCAGCATGGCCAAGCCAAGCATATCATGATAAAAACCCTGAGTATACTTTGGGTGTATAAGCACATAAATAAATCCTGTAAGTGTGACTCTCACGATATTACAAAAAATCGCAATAGGTATTGTGCTGGCTAATAAAACAATTCGCTGCCACACGGGTCTGCAATGCAGATATGCCATAGCGACTCCCAAAGCTAAGAATGCCATGAGCAGTCGCATCCCACTACAAGCCTCGGCCACATTGAGCGGCTCCAAATGCTGGCCCTTATAAATCACATCTATGACAACACCGCCAGCCGTAGCTTCCAAGTCAGGGAACAAATTCAGCAAAACCGCCGATATCTCGGCTGCAAGATGCCGCATCGGCATGGTAAACGCAACATAGTATCTCTGTGGTAATGGTACAGCGAATACCAAAAAAGCAATCGGAAGCCAAGTAAATTTAACCAGACGCCACCCACCTAAAAATAACACGACAGCTCCGAGTATCGCTATCATGTTGATCGGTTGCAGGTATGCGTATCCGGAAGGGCTGGCTCCGTTAATAGCATAAAACACAATTCCGAATATCAGAAACAAAAGACCCAGGTAATTTGGCCTGGTTTGAAGATTTAAAATCTCTTTTTTATACTGGTTAATAAAATATAAGCTAAAAAAGGGGATTAGAAGGCCGTGTGACCAATTAGGCTCTACCCACCTTGAGACAATACGCTCAATTTCATTATGAAAAAGATAATAGAACAGGCCCGCAATTATCAACATCCTGACATAACTATGGTGCCCAATTTCACGCCAGTTTGTCCGCTCCAAGCCGACATTTTGCGTCTTGTTGCAAACGGGAATACCCGCATTCGAACCTTGTGTTTGGATTTCCATTTGGTTATTATTTGTACAATTGGGCCTGTTTGCAATAGAGAAAGCGATATTTTCCGGCATAACTACACAATTCTGCTAAAACCAGTCGGGTATAGGCCTGCGAGTCCCAAAATCTCTGTCCGCAAAATTGCGGTCATAAACAAAACCGAAGCCATAAGTTGCCCTGAACGCATTTCTCAAAACGGCCCGCCATCTTGCCGTCGGGTGTGTGCCAACGCGTATTAAATCGTTTGGCTTAATAAAGAAGTCAGGTTGCTCACCGCTGGCGATTTTATCCAAATCGACCATTACGATTTCTTCTTTATTCTTACCGATCCTTCTTACCACTTCACATCTTTTGGGCCAAGCCAGAGGTCCCAACCCACCCGCTGCAGCAATAGCCATCTTCAAGGTCATCGGCCGACCTGTAATATTGATGAATCCCTGGCCGTTGACATTTCCTGTAATACTGAACTCACCAATAATGTCAACCGGAACATAAATAGTATCCCCAGCTCTTATCACAATATTATAACGAGGATCACCGGCATAGAGTCTTTCGGTCGGAATCTTGATGACTCTGGTTTGCACTCCTGCCGCTCCTACCTTGTCCCACTCAAAGCCCATTGGTAGCTTTTCTTTGAGCTGACCTGCCGGTTTTTCAGGCTCAACTTTAATCACCGATTCCGTTGTTTTTGGCCGACCTGTTTGAACAGGAATCCATTTGCCATCGCGGAAAATCCACTCGGTACGCCCGGTTTCATCCTCGTTTGTCGACCCGCTTACCGTCTCTCGAGAAGTCAGCTTAGATGCTACCTCAAGTATGTCCTCTTTTGCGTATTCTCCCCCCTGCCTGCCGTTGCTAATCGTTCCAAAATCATCCACCGAAGCCACATAGGTGAGTTCCTTACTCTTTATCATCTCTGAAGCAGTCACAAGCAATTCCTGCTTTTGCTGGATCTCCTTCAGTTTAGCCGAAGGCGCTATTGTCTCCATCATCTGCTGTTCAGGCTCGAAGAGCTTCATCGGTTGCTTCGGCTCAGATACTTGCACCCTGCCCGTAACAGCACGTGAAACATAAACATTGCTTATGTTAAATTGACTTATTCCCCCTGCTACCGCAAGCGCATCAGCTAATTTAAATTCACTTCGTGGAATAATGTATCTGCCCGGCCCCGGCACACCATCTCCCAATATTGAAAACATCCGCTGTTGTGAATTCAATAAGGTCACAGTAACCAATGGATCTTTTAATATGCTCGGCGAAAGTATCTGCCTTATCTCCTCCTCGAGCTGCGATTCGGTAAAGCCTCCTGCCTCAACCGCTCCAACTTCCGGTATGGATATCTTGCCGGTCTCTGTAACAATATAGTCATTTGTAAACAAGACCCCTTCCTGGAATAGCTCGAAAATGGTTATCCTGACAACATCACCGGGACCAAAAGCATAATCAGTATCAAACACCATGGTATCTACCGGTTTGGGCTCTTCGGCATTGGCCCAGGCTGAAGGTGTCTCTTCGGCAACACCCAGTGAATCCAGTATCACATTCACCGCAGGAATCGGCTGGTATCTGCCAATATCAGTCGGATCAAAAAACTTGTTGCCACAACCTACCAGGCAAGCGCTAAGAACAAATAAAAGAGGGGCAATAAGAAAGACAATTGCTAAAGTACGTGTTTTTTTCAACTTGTTATAGAAATTTAGATAACGATGCGATCTTTTATAATAGTAATCCATTTTGTTTTCCACCGAATATCTAAGGGAATTCATATCACCAAAACTCCAAAAAGACACCGCTGTTCTCAATTCTATCTATATACTCCAAACGAAATTAAGCCAGGCATACACTTCTGAGTCAACCGGCAGTAAACGAAGGACGTTTGGAACTTTCCAAGGCCCTAAAAAACGTCTAAACACCTTTGTATATTATGAATTTTATCGGTTTAACACCCCTTTCGCTTAACTTTTAAGAGGCCATTGATTAATGATTATTGTTAAATTATCGATAATCAGTACACAATTAATGACTTAATTTATCATAACTGCAAGAATGCAAAGTAGTTATGGGTGATTCCATTTACACAAAACTGTAAAATGGGCCCTGATGATAAGAACTCCGGTTGCCTGCCTAACGAGTGGGAGTCCTGGTTGCTTTGCAAAAACAGTCAATAAGTAAATTATACTCTGTAAATACGGGATTTGTTCGCCCATAATCCCCAAAAGAAGGTAATAGGAGGATATACCAAAAAGATTTTGAATAAAGTCTGTCGGTAAGCATATATTATTACAGATTAAGGGCTATTTTGGGTGGCCCGATAATTGTCAAAATATTAGGAGAAATGGTGAATAGAAGCTTTGTTGGCATAAGGGCAAAAAACCTCAAAAAGAAGTTATGTATATCTGATTATAATGCGTATTTACATTATTGAATTCCTCAAAACACTCAGGTATAATATTATAGGCATAAGGATTTCGGGAAGTGATTTGTAACGCATTAATTTATGGAGGTAATGAGAATGATTAAATCAAAATACCTGAAAAATGTGGTGGCGATATGGTTGTTGGTTCTGCTTAGTTTTACAGCGCTGGCGGAGGCGGAAATCTCGCCAAAGTCGACAAATGATGAACTTCTTCAGATATTGCCGGCCGAGAGTCTTTTTTGTGTGCGGGTGAACAATCTCGACACCGCTATTAGCTCGATGGATCAGTTTTTGTCTGGTATTTTACCTCAATCCTCAGAAGTGTCAATGCTGGTACGAATGCAGTTCGCAAAGATATTAGGCAGTGCAGAGTTAAACGGCGTGAATATGGGGGGTAATTTTGCCATCTTTGGACCTATTTTAAACACTGACCTGAGTGATCCTGACAATATTGCTATACTTGTCCCTGTTACTGATTACAACCAGTTTGTCAGCGGTAATCCCAATGTAGGCCAACCGGATGAGAAAGGGATCTCGAAAATCATAAGTGATGGAGTGCACCCACTGTTGGTTACACAGGTCAAGGGTTATGCGCTCATCAGCCCCCAGGGAAATGATAACGAGCTAATTGTGACGGCAAAATCGATTTCAGAAGGCAATTCAACCGGGCTGGAGAGTGTCCTTGATGCTGCTGAGGCACAAGAGGCTATTAAAGAGCCTTTGTGGATGTATGGAAATATCCAGCAGGTATCCAAGACCTTTGGTCCATTACTGTCTGGTCAACTTGAGCAAATGAAGCAAATGATGAAGGGTATAGAGTCGGAGGAACAAATGTCAATGGGACCATCAGTGAAGTCAATAGAAACGTATATTTCTATTCTTGAGACGCTGATGAATGAGACAAAGTCTTTGAGCTTAACTGTCAGGCCGAGGCCAAATGTGTGCAATCTAACTTTTAGCGTTTCTGCAGTGTCTGGAACAGAAATGGCAAATATGCTTGCCGCCGACACATCCATAGTAAAAGAGAATAGACTTTTAGGCTATCTGGAAGACGGGGCGATGATGAATTTTGCGGGCAATATGAATGCGCCTCTATGGAAACAACTCAATCTCAAAAGCATCGATTTGCTTACGGCGTTTGCCGGTGAGGCTATGACCGCTGAGGATATAACCAAAATGAAGACTATGGTCACAGATATGCTGAGTTCTCTTGGCGGGCCTGTAGCGTTTTCATTCTTTATCGATGCAAACAGCAAACCCCCATTTGCATTTAAGTATATCCTTGAGGTCAAGGATGCTGATAAGTTCAACAATGTCTTAGAGGAAGCTTCGGAGATGATGAACGTCGGCGGTATTGCTGATTTTTACAAAAGCCTCGGTTTAGAAATGGGCTTTACAGTAAAGCGTGGTATTGACAGTTACAGGGGCGTTTCCATAGATTCAGTAAAGTTTGTTATGAGGTCGACAGATCCTAATTCACCTCAAGGACAGATGATAGATGCGCTATACGACGACGGTTTCGAGTATAAATTGGCGATAGTCGACGGATTGTGTGTTTTTGCTGTCGGCGGCGATTTGGACTCAGCTATACACAAGCTGATTGATGAAGTCAAAGCAGGTGGGCCAAGGCAAATGGCTGCCGAAATGAAGGCGGCTTTAACACTACTACCGGAAGCAGGTGGTGCCGACTTTATGGGAACGTATAACTTTCTGCGATTATTCAAGATGGCGGGGGCTATGGCTGGAGCCTTCATGCCTGTTCCGATGCCTATGACACAGATTGATATACCGACCAAGAGCAATATCGTATTTGCGGGCAAGGCAAGTAACGGCAAGATAACAATGGATATCGCACTACCGAAAGAGCATCTGATGGAAATGATGGGGATGTTTCAGATGATTATGCCGGAGAAGAGAGCAATGCCACAGCAGGAAACGATACAACAAGGGCCCATATTTGGTGTTATACGCGAGGATGAAGATAGGATGGGGACAGTAACCGACAGGCAAGGCAACGTGATTTATGGAAGCGATATTCGCTACAGCCCTATGCAGCAACAAAAGCAAATACAGGAACAGTCAATAATTGATAGAGCCCGTGTTACAATCACCAAGGGCAATCTAATGATCCTTCATTCCGTTGTTATTCAGTTCAAGATGGACACCGGCCGATTCCCAACCGAAGAGGAAGGGCTTAATGCGCTGATTGAGCAGCCAGCTGACGTTAAGGGTGCCTGGAAAGTTGGTGGATATTTAGATAATACGAAAATACTTAAAGACGGCTGGGGCAACGATTTTACCTATGACCTTTATCCCGAGAGCGGTAAGCAATTTGTAATAATAAGTTTCGGTGCGGATGGCAAAGAAGGCGGTGAGGGCTACGAGACGGATTTGTTCAGCACAGATCCATACACAACAGATGCAAAAGCAACCAAGTAACAGCAGAAATTAACCTAAAGTATCAGCCGGTGTAGTGGAAAGTAAAGCCGGGGGGGCGGCTATATTTTGGCTTTTAACCGGTGATAATCAATTTTCACCAGGCGATGTTGCATAACTAAGCCAACATTCGCTATAAAGAATTCTATCTTGGCTGGAACAACAATACCACCTTTCTGAACTTCCTGATAGTTATAACCACGAACAGCTAAAGTCGTACCTCCGTCAACACCTAAAAACCATAGCATATCAACTACAGAGTTGCCCCTGTTCTGATAGAAAACAAATTTTGGCTGATATGGTCCACTATCCGTTTGACCGGGCCGGGCCTGTATAATTGGATAATACCAGTTTCCTTCTATTTTTACCGAGGTTGTATCTTTGGTTAATTTAGCTTTTCTATCTAAAAGTCGCATCGGTGCCGTCGTGATATCGAGCACGGCTTTTACAAAATCTTCGGCTCTAAGCCCAATCGGCAGGAAATCGCCCTGTCTCGTTCCTTCTATTATTCTCATCCCATCCGGCGAATATTCCCAAGCCAATTTCCCCTGTGGTTCCTGAGCTGTGACCCGAATTAAACCGGATCCCGGGTAAATCTCGTGATGCTGTTTAGTAAGATAGAAACTGCCATCCAACTCGTAAAAAGAAACAACGCAATCAAATTCAAGTTTCTGTGTTTTGGTCCAGGCCTCAAGTCCTCCAGCCGCTTCAATTGCCTGAGATATATAAGGTGGCTGGATAGTCGACACATCCACCATCTGTTGCCTCTGCTGTTCCTGCACCTGTTCCTGTTCGCACCCTGCAACGGCCAAAACCATCGCAAGAGCCAACCAAATTGTCTTTGAAATCCAATTAATCATTTTTCTTCCCTACCTCATTATTACTTTATATCTCATATCCTACATTACTCTTCCTGCTCTCGGCCGCAGGGCAATTTCGCAAGCTGTTCCATCAAGGCATACCTTTGGGCCACGTCGTTTTTGGCAAGCTTTAGCAATTGGGCCGCTGTTTCCGGCTTGGACTGCTTCAGTGTTCTATAACGATTCTCACCATAAGCATATTCTTCGAAGTCCAGCGTCGGTGCTTTCGAATCAAGCTGCAAGGGATTTTTACCCTCTTCTTTAAGCTGCGGATCGAATCTGTACAAAGGCCAGTGCCCCGTGTTGACTGCCTGCTTTTGATGCTCGCATCCCTTGACCAAATTGTAACCGTGGGCGATACAATGCGAATAGGCAATTATCAGCGAAGGGCCGGGATAACTTTCGGCCTCAACAAAGGCCTTTACGACCTGGTTTGGGTTAGCACCCATAGCGACTTTTGCGACATAAATACCACCGTAAGTCATAGCCAGAAGTCCGAGGTCTTTCTTAGGCCTTGGCTTTCCCCCTGCCGCAAATTTCGCCACTGCCGCTCGCGGCGTAGATTTCGACATCTGTCCACCTGTATTGGAGTAGACCTCCGTATCCAAAACGAGCAGGTTGATGTCGATGCCACTTGCCAGAACGTGGTCCAGACCTCCGTACCCAATATCGTAAGCCCATCCGTCGCCGCCAAGGCCCCAAACTGATTTTCGCACAAGATAATCAGCAACAGTTAATAGCTGTTTGCAATCCGCACAATCACTTTTCCTGCATTGCTCTTTGAGTTCGTCCACACGAGCCCGCTGTTGCTCAATAGCGCTCTGCTGCGGTTCATTTGCCAACGTGGCCGCTTGTATATCTTCGGCCAGTTTAGCGTCAACGCATTTTGCTTCCACAACCTTTGCCAACAGAGTCAAAGCTCGCTCTTTGAATTTGTCAACCGTCAAACGCATACCCATCGCAAATTCAGCGCAATCCTCAAACAAGCTGTTGCTCCATATGGGCCCCCTGCCATCCGCTCTCTTTCTATACGGTGTCGTCGGAAGGTTACCACCGTAAATCGACGAGCACCCCGTTGCGTTTCCAATCATCGCCCTGTCCCCGAATAGCTGTGATAAGAGTTTGACATAAGGCGTTTCTCCACAGCCGGCACAGGCACCGGAATACTCAAACAAAGGCTGAATAAACTGACTACCCTTGACGGTATCGGACTTATAAAGTTTCGGATCGGTATCCGGGATAGAAAGGAAATAATCATAATTGTCACGTTCCTGCATACGAAGCGGTTCCTGACGGGTCATATTGATTGCCTTTCTACCCGTGGGCTGTTTATCCTCGTCTTTTTCCTGTGCAGGACAATTAGCCACGCAAAGGCCGCATCCTGTACAATCTTCCGGGGCCACCTGTACGGTAAATTTCATACCGTCAAAATCTTTGCCTTTCGCGTCAGCACTTTTGAAAGTCTTGGGAGCATTTTCGAGATACTTTTGGTCATAAGCCTTTACTCTTATGGCAGCATGGGGGCAAATTAATGAGCATCTGGCGCACTGAATACAGATTTCAGGCACCCACTGTGGAATATCCACGGCGATGTTTCGTTTTTCATACTGGGTAGTTCCTGTCGGGAATTTGCCATCAGCCGGCATCTTGCTTACAGGGAGTTTATCTCCACGTAGCGCTATCATTTCCGCGGTTACCTCTTTGACAAAATCCGGGGCATTCTCAGGAACCGGCGGCCGCATCTTTATCTTACTGGTCACCTTGTCAGGAATCCGGACTTCGTAAATTTTTTCAAGAGCACCATCAACGGCCGCGTTGTTCATTTCAACTATTTTCTCTCCCTTCTTTCCGTAACTTTTCTTAATGGCATCTTTGATGGCTTTTACGGCTGCCTCAACAGGAAGGATGTTGCAGATTTTGAAGAATGCAGTCTGCATAATGACGTTAATTCTCGGCCCCAGACCGATTTCCTGGGCAATGGAGATGGCGTCAATAATGTAAAACTTCAGCTTCTTGTCGATTATGTGTTTTTGAACCTCCTGGGGCAAAGTGTCCCATACTTCGTCCTTGTTGTAACTGGTTGTCAATAAAAATGTTGCGCCCTCACGTGCCGATGAGAGCATATCATATTTCTCCAGGAAGCTTGGATTATGACATGCGATGAAATCAGCCTTTTCAACAAGATAAGGCCTGCGAATGACCTGTTGGCCAAATCGCAGATGAGATGTAGTGACAGTGCCGGCTTTTCTCGAATCATATACGAAGTAGCCCTGCGCATAATTATCCGTTGTCTCGCCGATGATTTTAATGGAATTTTTATTCGCTCCCACTGTGCCGTCAGAGCCAAGACCATAAAACATGCCGGATAGAAGACCCTGACTGGAAATCTCAAAAGAATCATCAACATCAAGACTGGTATTAGTTACGTCATCAATGATTCCGACTGTAAATCCATTTTGGGGTTTTGCGGCATCGAGATTATCAAAAACAGCTTTCACCATGGCTGGCGTGAAGTCTTTTGAGCCCAAACCATATCTTCCACCGACGATGACCGGGTATTCCTGAAAAGCTGTTTGCCCTTCAGCCATTGCTTCACCGATAGCAGTACGAACATCGAGGTATAAAGGCTCGCCAAGCGAACCGGGTTCTTTCGTCCTGTCTAATACCGCTATTTTCTTAACGGTTTTTGGCAGACATTCGACAAAGTGTTTGCCACTAAACGGCCTGTAAAGCCGAACCTTCACCAGCCCGACCTTTTCGCCTTTGGATGCCAGGAACTCAGCCGTCTCATGTGTTGTATCGGAAGCCGAACCCATCATAACAATAACTTTCTCTGCGTCTTCAGCCCCGACGTAATCAAATAAATGATAGCTGCGCCCAACGAGTTTCGCCAATTTGTCCATCGTGTCCTGAACGATCTGAGGCGTGGCTAAATAATACCTGTTTACCGTTTCTCTGCCCTGAAAGTAAACGTCCGGATTCTGTGCGGTGCCGCTAATCATAGGTCTGTCGGGGCATAATGCCCGAGCTTTATTTTGAACCACAAGTTCAACATCGATCATCGCACGCATATCATCGAATGATAACTGCTCAACCTTCTGAACTTCGTGACTGGTCCTGAAACCGTCAAAGAAATGTAAGAAAGGCACTCGCGAGGCAAGAGTTGCCTGCTGAGCGATGAGCGCAAAATCCATAACCTCCTGAACATTGCACGAACACAACATACCAAAGCCGGTTTCGCGGCAGGTCATGACATCAGAATGGTCACCGAATATCGAAAGCGCCTGGCAGGCCAATGAGCGGGCCGAAATGTGAAAGACGGTGGGAAGCAGTTCGCCGGCGATTTTATACATGCTTGGAATCATCA
>JABAHP010009016.1_pt1 | contig 22619 bp, 21 predicted proteins | sample 7062081 | NCBI WGS metagenome assembly JABAHP01 (sample SAMN14534357, study PRJNA622989) | marine sediment metagenome | biome: marine biome [ENVO:00000428]; feature: marine pelagic biome [ENVO:01000023]; material: deep marine sediment [ENVO:00002113] | place: India: Gulf of Kutch | collected...
TGGCCGCTAATGGCATTGTACTGTGCCGACCATCCCGATGAAATCGTATCGGTAATATTCGAATATGCAAATCCATCCCACGACATGTACGTGGTATTATAGTTATTGTTAAAGTACGCGCCTCCACTGCTGAAACCGCCTGAGCTGTCGGAGCCGTTCCAGTAGGAATCAGCCGCAAGGCTCAAATCATCAAATGTGGCAACTGCCGCACTTGATACACCGCTTATCATTAATACTAACATCACGTTCACCAATTCCTTCGAAGCCATCTGTTGTTCCTCCACCAAAAATCATTACTATTTCTTAGAAACAATTCTCCTTTCACACTAAAAGTTATAAGCTGAATTAAACTCCTTTCTGCACCTCTCTTACCCCTGACGCGAGGGCATTCAAAAACCAATAAAAAAACCGCCGTTCCCACGAGAGGAACAGCGGTTCGATAATCAAAAAAACGCTCAGTCTGCCTGCAGAATATACAAGAGAAATTTCAATCAGCGCAGAACGCACCGTGTCCCAGTTCGCGAGAACACTATAAAAATGTGCAGCCAACTACAGGCAGGTTTTCTGACTTGCGCCTTACCTAAAGGCCCCTTCCCATCCGCCCACGGCGGATAGTGGTTAACTGCCTCTCGGATTTCCGATTTACAAATCGGAACAGACGCACACAGCGGCGCGACCGTCGCGGCTTTTAACCGCGTTCCCGTTTGTTTATCCGAAAAAATATTTTCGGACCTGCAGTCAGGTTATGTCCTTTTCAAAGAGCTATTATCCGTCCTTTTAACAAATCACCTCAAATCCTTCAAGTAAAAGAAAAATAAATTTTCCAGCAGCTATAAAAATTTTCTCACACTGCTTCTTGAATCAACCTAACACCTTCTAAGACAGATATGATTACAATGACTTATCCAAAATTGGATATCTAAATTTATCAAAATACGTGTTAATTCATAAAAAATCCTGTCGATAATGGCAGGTTTATTCTCCAAAAAATTGCTAATGACGGCTGGAAATGAGCAATATTTCCCGTTAAAATGGGGAATTTGCACTTGACTTTGCCTGATAAAATAGGATATAATACCTCTATGGCTGGAGGCATTATATCCTTTGTCTTACGCATAACGCTTGTTGTTATGCTTTGTACCTATGTGTGGCGTTTTATAAAACCCAGAACACAGCTTATGCGTGTATTCAGGGCCGCGCTTCTCGTGCTCACGCTCTTAGGGATACTCGTCATCCTGAGGGTCACCGGCATTAATTAAGCCACAAGCAACAATGCCCTATACTTCAGTCAGTTTCAAGCAACCGGTAAGATACCTGGTTCTCGGCGCTAAACACAAGTTCCTTTTATGAGCACAGCACAGGGTTAACCATGCGTTGGCGCACCCTTTCTATAGAACAGCCAAAGGATAATACTCAAGGCGATCAGGCCGACAAGACCGTTGTCGCCGAGAGTATTAAGCAACACTGTCAGGTTCGGAATAATCCCACCAAAGAATTGGACTGTGCTGCCAAACAGGATCTCGAATACGATCCCTATGGCCACCAGCAGCAGAGCAATCTCTACAATCTCACCCAGCCATCTTTTGATTTCTTCCAAAAAGCGCATCTGTGACTCTCCTAATCAAAACATTAAAAACTGTCAACTATGAACGTCACGTTATAAACATTATTCGGACTATCTTTTTCACTTTCTTGAATATAACATTAATAAAATATCCGGCTTTAAACAGAACAGAAATGCCTCTATATCACTGCCGTTTCTAACAAAAATATCCCCAAAAAACGCAATATCAGTATTGATATCGCCGTTAATAACTTCCCCTACAAATCTGGAATTCCTGCCGTTTACAATCCACCTTCGGAAGAAAACATTTATTTTTTACCAATCCGGATTATCCTTTTACCTGCTTTTGCGTTTAAACAGCAACGCTCGAAGCCGGCTATCTCACCATCTTTTGGATTTCGCCCCTTGTCCCCGCAAAGAAGTGCAGCCTCAGATGCCAGTCCCCATCAAAGTCCATAGATAAGGCCGGCCCGGCGGCATTACTTGACAAAACAACGGCCCCGCAGTTAGAATTGCGATTAAAATAATATATTACCCAGGCAATCGCCACACTCGAACATCGAGTGCGCGGCAATCCTGGGCTGCACCGCAATGCACAAGTAAAAGAGGTATGTGATATGAAAAAAGGAACAGAAACAAAGGATACTGCCGGACGGGCAATAATCACATTCTCTCGAGGCTGGCAGACACTGGTTGCCACACGCAGTCTGGGCCGCCGAGGCATCGAAGTCATCACCGGCGATGAATATGCAATGACCGCCGCTTCGTTCTCTCGATACAGTGTCGGTGAATTCCGTTATCCCAATCCAACCAAAGAGCCGCAGGCTTTTCTTGACACCCTTGAGAAAGTGGTCCTCGATAACAAACCGCAGGATCAGGCCACACCTTACGTCCTGATGCCCATCCACAAGGAGACCTATCTTATCGCCCGTCACCGCAAGCGCTTTGAGCCGCACATACGCGTACCGGTTCCGCAAATCGAACATATCGAACGGGTACACAACAAAGGCACACTCGCCGCCTACGCCATGGAACTCAAGCTGCCTATTCCCAAAACCTGGATACCGGAGGACATGACCAACTTCGAGTCGATTGCTTCGGATGTGAAGTTGCCGGCCTTCGTGAAGTTGCGGGAATCGGCCTCCGGTGTCGGCATCCGAAAAGTCAAAACCACTGATGAGCTAAAGTCCACTTACAAAGAATTCATAGAGCATTTCAAGCTCAGGGAAAACGATTACCCCATCATCCAGCAGGCCGTCCCCGGAAACGACTACTGTGTGACCGCCCTCTTCGACCACGGCAAATTGGCCGCATCAATGACATATCGCGGACTTCGTGCGTTCCCCGCAGAGCGAGGGGCGACCGTGATGCGCGAGACAGTCGAAGCGCCGGAAATGGAAAAGGTCACGGCCGACCTCATGGGCTCACTCGGCTGGCACGGCGTCGCGGAACTGGACTTTAGATGGGAAGGTACGCCCGAAAGCCGGCCGCAACTGATAGAAGTAAATCCTCGCTTCTTTGGCGGCCTGATACAATCGGTTGAATCGGGATGGGACTATCCCTGGCTGCTCTTCCAGCTTGCCGTACAGGGACACATAGAACCTGTAACGAAAACCCGCTCCGATGTTCGAACGGAAACCCCGATACTTGCCTTCCTGGCGACACTTCAGGAAATCGCGCAAAACGAACAAGGCATGGCCGCCCTGACCGACTCCTGGGAACAGGCGAAACAGGAATTCCGCACAGGCTCGAAACGCCAGGGCATCCGCAAACTATTTCGAGGAGTTAAGGATTATTTCGATGTCAAGAACAGGTACAAAAAGGCCAAACAGCTCATCGAGGATCACAAAGACAACGTTTACGATGTCCTCTCCGGCGACGACCCTCTCGCTGCGCTTGGCGTGCTGTACCCCCTTGCTGTCTTCCTTCGTCATGGAAAGGTAAATCTCGAACTTATTACAGGGGAAGGCGGGCCCGGAAGCGAAGATGAATAAAAGAAAAAGAGCCAAATCCAAAAAAGGTGCCAAACCACCTAAACGCAAAAGGCGCTGGCTTCTCCGAATCGCTATCGTTCTTGCACTCCTGATTGTCACCTGCTTGTTATTCCGCCTTTTCTATCCGGTCTGGATAAACATCCGCCTGCCGGACGACGCCCCGCGAATCGCCTTCTCACTGGACAACACAATCATAGGGCGAGCTGGGGTAACCGACGCCTCCTACCACCGTGCCATGTTCAAAGCCGGCGGACGCCTCATAACCCTGCGCCCCGATGCAGCCGGCGATCCTGTAGTAAACACGGACGCGGTAAAAACACTCCTTAAAGAAAAAGAAATTGACGGCATTCTCCTGGCCGGCGGCGGCGACGTGGACCCGAAGCTTTACGGCGGCGATCCCAACAAGACCATGCTCGTACACCGTCTGCGTGACGACTTCGAAATCGCCCTCGTTCGCGAAGCTAAGAAACGCGGCCTCCCAATACTCGGCATCTGCCGTGGTTGCCAGATATTAAACGTTGCTCTGGGCGGGACCCTGCGAAACCTTCGCGGAGAAGAAAACGTCGAAGGCCCCCACTTGTCTCTTAAACGCCACGCCGTTGAACTAATACCGAAAACCAAACTCGCCGAACTTTTGGGTACAACACATCTGAGCAAAGTTGTCAGCCTGCATGGTAATGCCGTCGCCAATCCGGGCCGCGGCGTAAGAATTGCCGCAACAGGCCCCGGAGATATTATCGAGGCTATCGAGACGCAAAACGGATGGGCCCTTGGCATACAATGGCATCCCGAATTGAAACCTAACGACAAGGTCCAGCACAGGATCTTCGAAGCCTTCGTCGACCGCGCCAGAAAAGTCCGTACATCCCAATGATAATTCGAAGTGTTAAGGTAAACAGCCCAACACAAAATTCCCTCACAAACTACACTCGCTGTTAACTTCTAACTCCCAGACTTGAGAAAAATAACGATTGCCGTCAGTATCAATATCGCCATCACGCACACACCAATAGCGGCAATAAAGACCCACATAAAGCGCCGGTTTTGCTTCGAGAGGATATACTTAAGGTACCTGTCGCTCGTCGCAAACGTCCGGCTCATCTGCACGATGCTGTCTGTCTGACTGACAGTTCTCTGATTGAGTTTGTCCAAAGTCTCGTTAAACTTGTTGAAATTCTCCACCATTTGCACATCCGTATCGGCAGCCGCCGCAAGCTGATGGTCGATATCGACAAGCGTATCGGTTTGTTTGGCCGTCTCCAACGGTATCTTCTCGACCGTATCCACAAACTGCTGGTCCTTTGCGATTGCCGCCTTGATCTGTTCTACCAACCCTTCCGTTATCTGCTTTTGATTCTGAACCAAATCAGGAAAGCTCTCCAGCAATTTCGGCAGTTGTTCAATTCGGCTCATCAATTCTTCATTCTGTACAATCTGGCGGTTCAGATGCTGGTTGATGCCCTGCAATTGCTCGATTAGTTTATCGAAGCCGGCCTGAAGTTTGTCAAGCGACTGTTGCTTGTCTGTCGGCGGAACTGTTTTGACCAAAACCTTATCGCTTTGCGCAGCGTCCTGCTCCGATTCACCAACAGCCGACTCATCGTTTGCGTCGATTAAACCTTTATCATTTACTTCCGGCCTGTAGCTGCCCTCCCTCCTCGGTTTATGACTATGAAGCCACGTAACTGTCTTTGACTTCGTCTTTGTCCAAAATTCCTTTACAGTCATCCTATGACTCCCTAAGTATAATCGTCTGTCATTGCTACCTTCTCATTCCCGCCGTAACCTGGCCCCGGCTCACACCGCCGAGTTGAAATCCGATTTCCTGAGTCTCTTATGTCTGTTTTTACAGCTAAAAGCCTTTTTCTGCCTCCCCCCGGCCAATCCTTATACAATCAATTCACATTAAAAACTCTTTCCAGGGTAAAAGCAAGGAATTTTTTGCTATTGAAACCGGCAGGGCTTTCTACCATATCTATGGGCATATTTTCCAGACTGGTTCCTACAAAAGAAAGGAAGACATAAAACTTGCGGCCGTTCGGCAATCTTAACCTACGCTATAGAATGGGAGATTTCTTCCAGCCAGTGATATATCTGTGTAGTGATTTTCCCCTGATTGCCCTTGCTGTCCGGTCCGGCCCTAACCGTCAGGTGCGGGTCCTCATCCTGCCTATAACAAATCTTAAGGTCAAACGCCTCACCATTGTTTGTGACACAATTCCAGTTCTCGCTATACCGGTCTTTACTGAAAAGGGATGTCTTGGCGGTTTTTTCAACAACAGCAAATTCCCACCCGTTTTCCGACATCTTCCCTTTGAGCTTTTGCTTGACGGCTGGCATACGCCCAACATTAAATGCGATTCCAGGAAGCTGAATCGTCCCGTCATTGGCATTCACCTGCGAATTATTCTTGAACTCTTTTGGGATGTCGGCCGTCATATAACAGACGCCCCTCACCAGGTCATCGCCGAAGTCGATTGCCGCCCCGATTGCCAAGCCCGCCGCCAGTTCGCCCGATTGATGCCCGATTATACCGCCAAGAATTGTCGCGCATGAGCAGCAAAAACAGGCAACCAAAATTAACAATCCGCTTAAAACCACCTTTTTCATTTCTATACTCCTAACTATATCCGCAATATTTCCACTGATATCTTCCTCTAATAACAGGCTTTTTTCAATAGAAAGGTTACAAAAAATTTCCCATTTACTCGCTTTTTTATAATCTTTTTCGCCTTTTGAGCGGTATAAACTGCCAAATCCACCCTAAAACCGCGATTATTTTTCATCACTTCAGAAAATTCTGTGGACGGCCTTTACCGTTTTGTATCTCTCCTCACTACACTCAAGCCAAACGGTAAGAGCATAGTCAGTGTGCTTATAAGTATGCTCATAACTCTGCTTGCCAGAGCCATACATTAGCAAAATATGCAAAGTCTTTGGAATTAACTTTTCCATCGAGATTGTAATCGGCCATGTTAGTATACAAGCCTGGCTCCGGGAAGATATTACAGTTGTTGTTTGTAAGACCTCCCTGAAAGATAACGCGACCGCCAACCATACGTATAGTTCCATTGTTGCACGTCGTGTGCCCAGTTATTAGAGTTATCCCATCGCTTACTTCCAATATAGCGTTTGGGTTAATTTCTACATCACCTACTATACTTGTCGGACCAGTAAGTTGAATTGATCCGTTGGGATTAATAACCACATCTCCAGTGATTCCCCCAAAGCCGCTCAAAACTGCATCATCCTCCTGTATTATACAGTCGGCCGACAGAGTCCCGCCCAAAAGACCGATATGACCGTTTGGTTCGTTTACGAGGTTGCAGTCTGCCGTCACTGCTCCATCTCGATTCACCTCTATCATCCCGGCGTTATTAAAATCCTCTGTCGGTGTTATGTGCAAAGATGCTCCGGGATTGCTAATCAGCTTACCCTTGTTAGCCAGCTTTCCATCCTCAACGTATAATAGCAGCGACCCTCCTGCCGCTTTAATTGTCCCCAAGTTCCATAAACCTTCATTTGACGTAACGAATCCTGAACCTTTAATTAGACCCTCCTGCCAGTTGACGACTGCCTTTCCGTTACACATACCGTTGAAAAGCCGTACTGTCCCTGTGTTTGAGAAAAGGTGACCTTCTCCAATACCACCATTACCGGCCAGCCATATCTGGCCTGCGTTGTGCACTGCTCCATCTTCAATGTCTATGTCATCCCGCGATACTTTAACTAACGCACCTGCCTCATTATACAGATCGCCAAAGACGTTAAGATGGCCGGAGAACACAATCGCACTACCGGATGTATTAACAATATCACCTCGAACGTCAATCTCAACTCTAAGATCACCGTAATTCAGGAATCCATTCGGCTCTACAACGATAAGTTCGTTCCAGGGCCCGCCCCACTTAAGCAAATGCACATCTCCACGAAACTCTATCTCGCTGACAGTAGGACCGTATGAACCCTCCCAAGTGACATGCACCCTCTCGACACCGGCATCGTTGCTGTCAATACTGACGTAGAAAGAAAGAGTATCATTGTTGTCCGGCCACTGGTACGGTCGACAAGGCGATTGAGGTGGATCACAAAACCACAAGATGTTATCACACCAGTTATCACCATCCATCCAGGAACCCCACTCCCCACCGCACCAAAAAACGTCGATATCCATTGGTAGTACTACACCACCCAACGAAGCGCCGGCAAAAAGCAATAAAATCGTTGAGCATATAAGAAACCTATGTGACATGATTCACCTCCATCTCTTCAAAACACGCATTTCAGTTGGCGTTAGTGCAAAACCAACACCTCTCGAACGCTTGGCTTTACAACCAAACATTCCAACTCCATAATAATATCAAAACCTTACTTGGATTGCACCTGTCCAATAACATAATTTAGCGGGCTTGTCAACTGTGAAAAATGGGATTTTCGGCATGAAAAACTCGTTGGAAGCAAAAAGACCGATTCTTGAAAAAAAGACTCTGAGACAATACAGGCGATTCTATGAGTGATAAACATCTCTGAGTGCCTCTGTGGGAGAATTCGTGGGCCGCAAAGAGATGTATAAAAAGGCATTTGTACAGCCTAAGGATGAGGGAAGGAAGATACCAAAAGGGCTTAAAAACAAGATTGAATACATTAAGTATAAAATATTTTAATTATCATTTCATTTTTTCTCGCTTCCGCAACATCATCATATCCAGGTCCTGAGGCAAAGGGATTGAAATTGTGGATTCTACAGGTATCCATACCTCATCGGACAATGGAAACCCTGTAAATTTGGTCTTCGGGATTTATCCAGAACATAGTATTTTGTCCCTTTGTAAAAGTCTGCAGTGGATAATACCTGCCTTTGTCTATTACGTTATAATGCAAACCCTTTTTGGATGTATAAATGATTGGCTTCATGCTTTCTCTGAAAGGCAGTGTATAAGATGTGATTTTGACATAGCAAAGGATTTGACCGCTGGGGCCATCATCCACCACCTTATCCGGCTCCCCTATTGAAGAAATTAAACTTTTCCGGTCTTTCCCGGTCCATTGCCGACCTAATTCTTGCTCTAACTGTGCTACCGATGTGCACCCTGCTATTGCACAACAAAAAATAAGACAAACATACTTTTTCATTTTTCTCGTTTCCTTCTCAACATCACAGCACCCAGGCCAAGCAGTAAGAGCATTTGTCGTTCCGAGATAGATGCCAATCAAAATTAATTCTAAATCACGCTAATTTAAGGCCCGTAGAGCAATTTTAATATATTTTCTCCATTGATTGCTTGTCTCCAATAATGAAGTTAACATAGTATTATATTCGGCATCGCTGTCAGTCAAGAAAAAAAGATAAAAAATCTTGCCTTTGAATAGTTTATAAGATAGAATTATCAGACATTGAAAAAGCCGAGATTGAGACTACTTTGAAAGGGCTGATAAATGGAAAATGTCGAGATGCCTCACACCGGCCATGAAAGGCACTTATGCCTGCTGGCAAACTTGGGTTATCAGGCCCGGTACACCGAGGCATACAATACACTTGTAAGAGACGGCAAGTTCGTGTGCAAAGGCTGTGGAAGAGTTGCGGCAGACAAAGACAACCTTTGCAGCCCGGAAGAGTTGTTCAAAAAATCTTCTTAAGAAATAAATATAAAGACATTTGAATAGTATGAGGTTTATATATGAAAAAACAAAAAAATAAGGCCCGTAAGCAAACCGGCAAAGGCGGCAAAACTGTTAAAAGATACTATCGCTACGAAGAGAACCATCGGGTTGTAAAAGGCGTGAAACAGAAGCGATGTTACAGGTGCTGCAGGTGGAAACCGGAAAACATGTACTACAGAAGACGCCGCAGTAATGATGGTTTGTATGTATGGTGCAAGGAATGTGCCAATAAAGCGACTAACGAGTGCCGCAGGCAGCGAAAGCTGGCTCAGAGAAAACAATAGAGGATATGGAAAATGAAAGAGATACCGTTAGGCAACGGCCTCAACGCAAAAGTGGATGACGAGGATTATGAATGGTTGTCCCAATATAGCTGGTATGCCTACTACGACCCGGAACGGGATATGACCTATGCAGCTCACGACACACCAAGCGGAAGGCGTGTATTTATGCACGATGTAATTATGGGCCTTGATAAGTTGGAAGATGATCCCGGCTTAAACTAAACTCTATGAACATAGCTGCTGGATACTTAATGCATCCTTGACTAAAAAATATGGAAACAAAACCGGGGACCGAATGCAATCATCTTACCCATTTTTTGTCCACTCAAAAATATTTACACCATCAATGTCCAAATTCCAATAAGTAAGCACCCTATCCAGTCAAAAAAATCCGTGTAATATTGGCAACCTGCGGCTAAAATGAGCCTTCGAAACTTTCTAATAAGGACTAAAATATGAAACTAATTACATATTCCAGGAACGATTCAATTTCGGTCGGTATCCTGACCGACGAAGCCATCATTGACATCCCGTCAAGCTGGCCCGGCCCGAATCCGCCTCGAAGCATAAAACAAATCCTAAGCCGGGGCCCGGATTGTCTTAAAAAAATTGCCGAACTCGCCGACTCAACCGACATCTTCACACAACTCGATTCGGCAAAGCTCCTCGCCCCCATCCCTTGTCCTTCAAAGGTAATCGCACTTGCAGGAAACTACAGCGAGCACATAAAGGAAGCCGGCCGTGCACTTGGACTCTCCGATTCGCCGCGAGAAACGACCGTACCGAGACCCTTCATTATGCCCCCGACAGTCGTAACCGGTCCCGACACCCAAATTCCCTGGCCGGTATACAGTGAACAGGTGGATTACGAAATAGAACTCGGTGTCGTAATAGGCAAAGAAGCCAGGTATATACAACCCGGCGACGCCCTTGATGCAGTTGCAGGATACACCATAGCCAACGACGTCTCAGCTCGCAGCGTAACTTTTACCAAAGGCAGGGCCAAGCGCCCCTGGGATGAATTCTACGACTGGCTAAACGGCAAATGGGCCGATGGCTTCCTCCCCATGGGCCCATACATGCTGACCGCTGATGAATTGGAAAATGTACAGAATCTCGATATGACTTTGAAGGTAAACGACCGCGTACGCCAGCAGGCCAACACCTCGCAGATGATTTATAACGTCGCCGACATCGTATCGTTCTTAAGCCACATAATGACCTTGGAACCCGGTGACATCATTGCAACCGGAACTCCCGCCGGTGTCGCTATGGCCACCGGCGATTTCCTACAGCCCGGTGATACCATGGAATGCACCATCGAAAAACTCGGCACCCTGACAAACAACCTCGGCCCTCACCCGAAAAAATTCTACAAACCATTGGCATAATAAAATGTGTTGCTTCGCGCAATTTACAGCAGGCATAAAAAAAGAAAAGGCTCCATACTCCTGTGAAGCCTTTTCTTCAGTTTCATCCGTGAGTCCCTTTAGCTTGGGATTACATTCGTTGCACAAGGCCGACCTTGTTTACCCTCTCCAAGCTCGTATTCAACCTTCTGGCCCTCATAAAGAGTGGCGTAACCGTTCATCTTGATCTCAGAGTGGTGGACGAACAGATCATTGCCGCCCTCATCAGGCGTTATAAATCCAAAGCCCTTTTTTCCACTAAACCATTTTACTGTACCTTCACTCACTAATCTACTCCTTTGGCCTTACAACCGGCCGTAAATTTACCCATCTCTCACACTCTTCAATTTTATATTCCTGAGAGACGAGGGAATATCTCCTGTAAAAACGCCATATTACGGCAAATATTCGTTTGCAGTCAAATAAAAAATGAAAAAAACAGCTCATAAACACCAAAAAAATCTGCGAATAACAGGCATAAATAACTGTCACATGGACCTATACCGCTAAAGTTATCGTTTGGATGTCACTGCGGGCAAATTTATCCTCAACTCTATCCAAGGATATTTTCCTGCCTATATAACATGAAGGCTGCGATTTCTCCCGCCACTTTTAATAATAAATAAGACCGTCCCGTCTTACCTATTGTTTTGCTCATTTTCCGGCTTATCATAACGAAAACCTTTCGTCGGCATCAAAATGCGAGGTTCTAAATGCTACCTACAAATCTCTAAATCCTTACTGCAAACTACGATCAGCGCAAAACAGGTTTTTATCTCTCGACATAAAAAAAGCCCGGCCGAAGCCGGGCTTTACGCTCCTTAAGCCGGCTGGAGTTTAAAAAACCCGCAAAAACTGATGGCTCTTATGTAACTATTGGAAAATCATGCTTCTTCCATTCCTCGAAACCGCCATCAAGCTCCATCACCGGATATCCATAACCTGCAAAGTGCAGCGCAGCAGACGCCGCTAAATGGCAGACGCCTGAATAACAGTATATTATATTGGTCTTATCGTGGCTCAGAAAATCGAGATTATCCCATTGATCTGACGGAAGATTAATACTGCCCGGAATGTGACCCATTGCGTAGTCCGCCGGATAACGAACATCTATGATGTTGATATCGTCGTTTACATCGAGCATATGTTTAAGCTCCACCGGGCCTGTACTAAATTCCACTTTTGCCTTGAAGTAATCAAGTGCCCTGTGTGTGTCTGTAGTGTTCATTTGATGTCTCCTTAAAATTTATTCGTCTAAGTTTCTAAACTTAATACGCTCGGCGAAATGACATGGTTGAAAAAAAAGAAAGGATTGAAAAAATTTTTTGATATTCTCTTTTCCGCCCCCCATAATAAGCCACCCCAACTTGAAACCACAAACTGTGACTTCAAGTTGGGGTGTTGCGCCAAAAGCCGGACCCAATAACTTTCACGCCGTGCCTTGGCCATCCAGCCCGGCAACAGGACCTCACTCTACCATATACAACGCCACTGACTCCTGGTCTTTCACGAAAATCCTGTTCCCCGCAAGGACCGGGTGAGCATAGATTGCCGTCTCGGATACCTTGTACCGCGCTATCTCGCCGTAAGCCTTGCCGTCGGGCTTGAATACTATCAATTCGGAGCTGCTCGGCAGTGCCAGCAGGCAACCGCCGGCGCTGACAATGGCACCGAATCCGCCTCGCCCATGCGACGCCGAATCAGTCCATGCTGCTTGTCCTGTCTCGGCGTTAATGCAGAATAGGTTGCTCCGGTTGGACAGCCCGAACAAAAAACCGTCCCTCAGCACAGGCGTATTGTACTGCGGCGCCAAATCCCCGTTGCTCCAAAGCTCCTTGGCCGCAAAGCCATCATCCTTCTTTTCAATCTTAACAGCCTTAGTACCACGCCCGGCACCGGTATAGATTACCGTATCTCCATCAACAATCGGGGTCGCGGCGTTGTAAGCCCTCCTTGCCGGTGCAAACGGTAGCTTCCACAGCAGTTTTCCATCAGCGGCGCCTATACCTACGATATTTTTTTCCGTCAAAGTAACTATCTGCTTCACTCCACCCGCCGTCAGCACTACGGGCGAAGAATACTCCGGCCCCTCCGCCGCCCAGCGCCACTTCTCTTCGCCGCTGGTCAGGCCGTATGCGATAATCCCTCCATTGCCCGCCTTGCCGAGATGCCCGATGGCCATTCCGTCCACGATGATAGGCGACGTCGCCGTAAAGAATGTGGGCACGAGCTTGGGGTATGGATCCTTACGCCAAACCAGCTTGCCGCTGCCCGCATCCAGGCAGGACAGCACTCCACCCACGCCTAACGTTACCACCTTTCCCTCCGCCACTGCCAGCGTGCTTCTGGGGCCCGGGTGCCGCCTGGCCGCTCCCGTCACCTCCTGCGCCTCGTACTTATTCTCCCAAATCTTCTTTCCGTAGCCCGCATTCAGACACGTCGTCACTTCTTCCGATCCCTGCCGTGTGAAAACATAGAGCCTGTCTCCCACCAGCGCCGGCGACGCATCCCCCGAGCCCACCGTCACTTTCCACTTCTCAGTCAGTTCCTTGGGCCATTTCGCGGGCGCCTTGAAGTCGCTGACCTTACCATCACGATTTGGCCCCCGCCACTGCGGCCAATCCGCCGCGAACACCACGCCCGCGCCGACCAAAATCACACACACCACGACCACAGCCTTCGATAGATTTGTTTTCTTCATGACAACCTCCTTTTAGATTCCCGTTGAAAAGCCGGCACCTTGCCGTACACTCGGCAACTCAATTCCAGTGCCGCCTTGCCGATAACAATCTAATAAATCCCCCGATAAACGTCAATAGCATTCTTATCCCCCCTCACCCCTGTTTTCCCTCAAATATGAAATCCCCTTACTTTATGATTGGCGAGATACTAACCAAATTTGGGAAAAATCGGACTTTAATGAATGAGTGGTTTTTGCGCAGAAAAAACAGGGTTGGGAGCGGAGGGAGAGGAGAAAGCGAGATAAACCCCAACCCTGTAGGAAGCTATTCAAAGTATACGTCAAGATAACGATAAAAAAGCAATAATCTTAAAAAAAATAAAACTTTTTTTCGGCCCCCAATCCTGAAAAAGCCTAAGTCCTTTGCCGGCAACGCTTTATCTCTACTGGTCTGATCAACAAAATCCCGATTCTCACATGGTTCTACCCAGGTCTTCTTTGGCCTGTTTATCGGACTCTATCGGGTCTATCCAAAATCCACATCAGGAACTTCACGCACCGATGGACTCACACGGAAGTAATCCTGCGACTCAAAGCCGAACATACCGGCGATAACGCTGCTCGGAAAAGCCTCGCACTTGATGCGATAGTCGCGCACGTTGCCGTTGAAGAAGCGGCGCGCCGCCTGGATCCGGTCCTCCGTATTGACAAGCTCACGCTGGAGCTCAATAAAATTCTGGTCGGCTTTCAACTTCGGGTAGTTTTCCACGACCACCAAAAGCCGCTTCAAAGCCTCGACCAACTGGCCCTCGTCCACTGCCTGCTGCCGGGGGGTTCCCTGGCTGGCCATGCACCGCGAGCGAAGCTCGGTTACACGCTCGAAGATTTCTTTTTCATGGGCCGCGTATCCTTTAACCGTGGCTACTAAATTGGGAATCAGCTCGTACCGCCGCTTCAACTCGGTATCGATATTGCTCCAGGCATCCCGTATATGGTTTCGCAGGGCGACAAGCGTATTGTAGGTAAGGATAACATAAACCAGCGGCAGCAGAATGACAATCCCGAGGAATATCAGTAGTTCCACCATAATTAACTCCGTGAAAAAAGATAATCCGGCATCAGCGACCGGACCTTCATGAGTCGATTCAGGTTCGGCTCAATATACTCCGGCGACAGCCGCGAATTAAACGAAATCGCCATAACTGAACCCTCAATCTCTATACTAAGGTCGCTGTTCGACAAAAGGTACTCAATCATCTTTGCATTGCAGACATCATAAGCGAACTTCTTGTTCGGTGAACGCACTCGGAACTTGCGGGAGAACTCGTGCGATTCAAAGTCAATGTCGTCATAACCCAGCGCCTGCGCCACTTTCGAGAAGAATCCCTCTTTATCAATCACTAATTCCGGGAATGATCCCGGCAGGCCCAGTATAAAGAAGGAAAAATTATAGTGATGTGTATGTTTGCCCGAACTGACCTGGTAATGATAGTCGAATACCGTCACATCGTGGCCCTGATAATTCCCCGAGAGGATATTATACGCATAGCGGTTTGACCCTCTCCTGAGCTTGTCCAGAAAGCGATATCGCCGGGCAAGGTCCCGTCTCTTACGTGGTTCGAACCTCAGTCCCAGCCGGGCCGCCAAGGCAGCCATGGCCTCACGCCGTTTTTTGGCCATGATATAACCAACAACTGCAATTACCACTATGATCGCGCCTACGACGAATATCATCAGGTGCGGCATTTTCTATACCTCCAAAATACCATCACTTCATTCAAAAGTTCTTTTGACAGTATTATATTCTCTTGCTCTGCCTTAAAACATAACTAACAGGACTCAGAAATCACTACGCCAAACATCGCGGCTCTAATTTCACCCAACGCCCGATTCAACAGTTTGTGATTATAATCAATTACCCCCCTGCCTACAATAAAAGACCCCGCTATTCACGCCCCACCAGACAAAAAAATTCCCCCTATGTGCCCCCCAAACCTTGAATACCTGCTTTTAAATTCTCAATTCTCCTTCCCGGTTTTGTCTATTACTCTAATTACATCTGTTCCCTCAAATATTGTTCCGTCCTTCAATTGGCCTGTAATTGTCAGCTCGATATTACCTACATCAAGAATGGCCTTAACCTCCTCCCGGCTGAACCTGGCTATGGCGACCTGCTTCTCTTCGTCGACCGAGAGCTGCTCAGGTTCAATTTCATCCTCAAGAAAGATGCTGTTTGGATCAATATCAGCGACGTTATATTCCTCTGGTAACCAAATATAACATGTAATCCAATTACCTTTGCTCACCAGATTTATAGTGCGGGGAATAATCCTAACCTCGGCCGGTATCGGGGGACTGTACTCGTAAGCGCCCATATCGATTCGCCCCGCCATAACACGCGGCCGACCGTCCAAATCCGTCTCATTCGGCTCCGCCACATAATTCGGATCACCCGCATCAATACACGGCGAATCCGACAGCAAATGATAATCGCCATCTACCCAGACATCATCGTTCGCATCGTCAGGCGTTCCATTCGCGGACCAATAACCCGGTTCAACAAATAACGGGTTTGCATCTATATTGCCGAGCCCGCCTAAAGCACCTGTCCAACCTTGGATACAACTATATGTGACAATTGGCGGCGTAATATAGGAAATCTGTGCAGATTCATCCGTACCTCCACTATCTTTATTATCCCATAAGATGCAATTTTCCAATGTTAGATTAGTGTCGGGATTGAAAATCCCACCACCCTCAACAACTGCCCAATTTCCTGTAAATGTACAATTTATCAGTACTGGGTTGTTTTTGAAGGTGAGTATTGCACCACCGTATTCGTTGGAATAGTTTCCGTTGAAGATACAGTTCATCACAACCGGACTGCTGTAGTTGTTGTAAATTGCTCCGCCTGCAGCCCATTTGCTGTTAACAGAATTTCCGGTGAAAACGCAATTTCTCACGCTTGGATTACTGTACCCATTATACATACCACCACCCATTCCAGCGTCCTCAAACCATTGTTCCTGAACTTTGTTTCTCTGGAAGGTGCAGTTAACAAAAGTTGGGTCACAACTGCCGTTGTATACCCCACCTCCCGCTTTATATGTTAGATTCTCGCTAAAAGTGCAGTTGGTCAGCTTCGGATTGCTGCTGAAGTTGCACACCCCACCACCATATTCTGCCGGATTGTTGCTGAATGTACAGTTGATCAATGTGGGATTGCTGTTTTTGTTGCACATCCCGCCGCCTTTTACTGCTGAATTCCCGCTGAAGGTGCAGTTTGTAATCGTCGGGCCGGGGATATCAGTCCCGGAGAGAACTTCCTGAGATGATTGTTCATGAACTGTTCCCAGCGGTGGAGGTGGCGGTGGTCCTGGAGGTAGCGGTGGTAGTGGCGGTGGTGGTGGAGGTGGGTCCAGAGAGCTATCTGGTCCGCAGTGGATCCCGCCCCCATAATCCCCTGTATTGCCGGTGATCACACAGTTCGTAATAGTCGGTCTGCTGTTTTCGCAGCAGATACCGCCTCCAGTGTATGCGAAGCCGTTTTTTATCGTAAAACCTGCGAGAATAGAATTGGCATCTTCGTTTTTATGAAAATAGAAACCACGATGCGGCTGGTCTTCGGTGCCATTGCAGTCAATGATACAACCTTCGGGACCGTTCTCACTGCGAACAGTAATCACTTGTCCACGAAAGTCTATGTCACGGTTACCGTCACCGCTGTAGTTGCCGTCGATGACGATGATCTTGTCACGGTAAACGACTGCATCGATTGCTTCCTGAATGGAGTCGAATGGGTGAGCTTGAGTTCCGTCCTCGAGAGGATCGCTGATTTGTGAATCGTCAGGTCCCGGATCATTAGGTGCGTCATCATCGACATACAAATTGCGTGGGGCGTAAAACTCATAGGCACCAATATCGATTCGGCCGCCGGTTCACTTCGGCCGGGGAAATGGTCCACAAAATCGCTTTCCAGCGAAAGCACATATTTTTCCGACTTGTTCCAGGGGCAAATACCGTAATAGCCGAAGAAGTGGTGTTTCGGGCCGGATGTAAGCGTGCGGATTTTGCACTTTACCGCTTTATCGCCGGTTTTTGCAAAAGCGTTTTTGCTGTTGAAAGCGAGCATTCCTGCTGCCCCGGTCAGTGCCTGCTTTAGAAAATTGCGTCTATTCATATTTATCCTAATCATTTTTTCATTGCCTATTTTAACATGACTTTCGAATTTTTACAGCATCCTGTCCCTGTACCGGGGTGAAATTGGGTTTGTTTGGGTTTGAATTGGGTTCGTATAGTCGTTTTATTGGCTAAAATTGGGTTCGTTTTGGGTTCGTTTTTCCTAATTGACCAAGTGTCCAATTGGTCATAATTCCTTGTTAATACTTTATTTACGTTAAACTTGACTTTTTGGAATTTGGGTTCGTTTTGCATAAAAAGTTTATTTTTTCGTACGTAATCTTTCGTAGTCGTAAGTCGTTTATTAATAGCGGATTACGCCCCATTAGAAACAAAAGGCATGTTTCTAACGGGGTAAACAGATTTCGGTGAGTTTTAGCCACAAAGGCACCAAGACACGAATTTTTTAGACGCAGATCGCGCAGATTTCGCGAAACTACTTGATAAGTAGGCGAAATAAGTGCTTTTTTATCCATTAATAGTCCAAAATGTTCAAAACTTTGTCATTTATGATGCAAAATAATGCTTTATTGCGTGTATCTGCTGATACGAATGTTCGGGTGACTTGCCCCCTGTCTTCTGCCATTCCTATGGCGATTGTAATTATACCAAACCTGGCCGGATTATTCAATGAAAAAAGAACTTTTTTCATAAATTATTCTGAGCTTAGCCTAAGAACCGGCTTTCGCACCGCTTGAACCGCTCTTACTGTCATTGCTTTGACAGCTATGCCCATCTTATTCAACGGCCGGCTTACCGACGAGAAACTTATCCTCCAATCGTTACCATCCCGCCGGTTGCTATAAGTGTCACAGGTCGATTAACAATCAGACTTTCTGGATAAGAACCCGAGTAGATATATACCGTACCATCCGGGATCACAATCTGAACAGATTTTGCAGGAGTGTTAAAAGGAAAAGCCATCGTACCATTTTCAAAACCTGTGTTTCTCCAGTCTGTATACACTGGATTCAAACCATGTCTGAGGCAATCGAAAACCGCTAAGTAGTTTCTTATACAACCTGCCACTCGCGGATGAAAAGACATCAACTCATTTGCATAACCTCCACAAAGGTCTCGTCCGCAATAACTCATTATCGTTCCTGGTACACACTCATCAAAAACCGTTCTGTGTTGGCATAAAGGATCGTTTGCATCCGAATCAACAGCACCGCAATTGTCTATTGGTGGATCATAACAATGAGTATGGAGTGAACCAAAAACATGGCCTGCTTCATGTGCTACAACGTGCAGGTCCCAGTTATCCGCATGCAGGTCCTGTACAGGACGGGGAAACCAGCCTTTGATGCCATTGCACAAAGCGAAATGCCTGTCGCGATCACACATGGTAAATCCATATGCAAGGCCGAAATCACCCGCATCGGAGGAGAATAGCATTGCAATATTTCGGTCGATATGTCCCATGTTGATACGCCAGTAATCAGTAAAATGGCTCAGTATTTCATCGGAATCATACGGTGGATAGGATAGGAAGGGATCGGGTGATGACCAGATTCGAAAATAGGTAACCAGCCACTTGATATTCATATCCCGTTCGTAGAAACTGCTTACAGTCCCGGTAAGCTGCAGCAGATAAGCCAGGGCGGCACTCTTATCTCCTCCAAAATGCTGATAATATGCGTAGTCACATTCGATCGCAACAAAGGCAACAATCCAATCATAAGAATCCTCGACTACTATATCTCCATCGTTCACTAAGGCGGCTGCTTCAGGGGCCGGTATAAAAGAACATTGAAATGGTTTGGCCGACCGGCCACCTGTTATCTGGGCCTTCTCAGCAATCGAATGAAGATTCGTCCGACCACTTTTTCCTGCTTTGCGGTCGGGTGACAGATAGTATAGCAGATCCCCGGTTCGTATATATCCGTTGTTTCCATATGGTGATATACCAATTACTGCCTCCGAATCCTCTACGTCGACTACACGCCCTCTGAAAAGTACTACTTCAGGGTGTGGGATTGGTTTATCTCCTTCTGCAGTACCCTCAACAATTATCGTCGAAGGAGTCGTAACCTCGAATTGTTCCAGTTCAAGTTCAATAGATTCCTGCTTAGTTAGCGGGAAGTCTGTTAGACGGATTTGTTTCCTATCTCGAAGCTGTTCGTATGTATCGGCCTCAAATCGTAAGGCTGCTCCGGAGGGTAATTGGACGTCATTTGCTAAACTTACAGGTGCTCTTGCCTGCGGTGGAGGCATTTTCTGCTCTGCTTTCACAACAGAGCAAAATAGCAACAGTACCGCTAATGCCGAACAAATCCGTTTTTGACTGCCAAGTGGTTTAAACCTACCGGATTGGCTGATATAAGTGTTTTTATATGTTCTCATGGTCCGGTTCTCCTCTTATTGAAGATTAATAAGCGTCAGGACTAATCCGGTTTGGCCTTGTTCAAGGCTTGTCATCGCCTTGCCGAGGACCGCACCATGCGCTTTTGTATAATCAGTAACGGCCATCGCATGACCGGCTTTTGGAGAGGTAGTGAGCATGTCTCCAGGTGCGATAGCCTTCTCAGCCGTATCACAATATACCCACACTCGTCCGCTAAGAGCGATTGGAACAGCATCTTCATGGCCGGGCAGATTCCCAAGGATGGCCCCGGCAGGCAGTCCTTTGGCTCCACTTACAACGCCTGCAACACAGCGGTTATACGCACCGCGAGAAAGACATAGCTGTCCCTGGTTCTCGGTGTCAATCGTAACAACCATACCCGGCTTGACCTCTTCACTGACCGGAAACTTCTCTGCAACATCAGCCCCAGTGATCTGTATTACCTCACAACGTGCCATACCCGCAACATCCAGTTTTACCGCTGGACTGCTCGTGCCGATGCCTACATTACCGCCTTTTACTACTAAACGGTCCCCTCCCCCTTCACTCAGATTTAAAGAAGCATTCGCTGTGTCCCAATAGACATGGGCCTTGTTTATGCCATCTTCTTTTATAGTAAGACCTGAATTTTTATGACCATCAGCTTGAAAGAAAGCATAGCCAGTTTCACTTTCTGCATCGACATAGCAATGTGTGGAGTCGTAAATGTGAAGGTCATTCTGTGGATTCTCCGCCCCGATACAAACATTACCGCTGGTATCTATCACCATTTGTGTATGATTACCAATCTGGAATCGCATTTGGTCTGCATCTTCGGCGTTAATATAAGCAACTGGATAAGAGGAACTGTATCGTCCTACCCTTAGTTTACTTTGAGAATCAGGTGATATTTTTATTGCTCCATTCACTTCAAGTTTTGCACTGGGGCTCGAAGTCCCAATGCCAACTTTCTCATCTTTTACCACCAAGTGGTCTCCACCCCCTCCTGCCAGACTTAAACATTGGCTCGCAGTATTCCAATAAATGTTGGCTTTGGTTGTGCTATTTTCTCTTATTGTGAGACCTGAATTTCTATAACCATCAGCTATAAAAAAGGCATAACCACCATCACCTTCCGTTAGGACATAGGCATTCACCGTGTCGTAAATGTGAAGGTTGTTCAGTGGACTATCCGTACCGATACCGACCTTGCCACTATCATCCACAAATATTCCACGGCTATGCAGAGAGTATGGAGTGGGTGTAACTTCCTGCCGCGGTAAAAGGTTCGTGTAAACACCATCGCTATCACCTGGCCGAACAACAATCCCCAACCAAATCCTGTCACCGTTGAACACGTCGCTGCCAAAGTCCAGTTCCGCTGTAAAATAGCCGTTGATGACATCAAGGTCGTTTACTTCAACAGTGCTTCCCTGCTGATTGCCGACACATGGGTCATTGGTATTATAGAGCCTGAACTGAAAGTCATAAGTTCCATCCGCAGGAGCATTGGCGTCCATCAACCGGCCCTGGTAAGTAAATGCTGTTTCCATAGCCACTGTCTGAGCCGGCCCAGCCATAAAGGCCATCAGGCCCAAAAGTACCACTACAATTGCTACAATTTCTCTCTTTTTCATTTTTTCTCCTTTCAAAGTTGGTTGAATTTGGCTGCGCACAATATGCGCACCGATATCTTCTCATGTAATTGAACGAAGAACGCCTTAATGTACCGCATATATCACTCTACCTCCTGTATTAGACCGGTATAATTGTACATGTGACAGAACGAAAAGTAAAGAGAAAATATACTTGACCGGCAACATAAATCAAAGATAGGGATAAGCCATATAGATGATTAAGGATGAGTGATTGTTGGTTATTTCTCAGGGGGAAACGGTTTTGTTAAAAGGTTTGGGCTTCAGAATCCTTGGAGTCTGAAGCCCAATTTCCCGGCTAACCGCTTTCCGCCGAGCGAAAAAACGCTCAACGGCTCTACCTCAAAAACCAATCCATAAATTTGCGTTAATCTACTATTGAAAAATACGCCGCACTGACGGCGAGGTTCGAAATTTTCATTAGGTGGCAACCGCTTTATGGTCGAGAAATCCTTCGAGCTTTCTTGCGCGGACGGGGTGCTGTAGCTTTCTTATTGCTTTTGCCTCGACCTGGCGGACACGTTCGCGCGTGACTTTAAAGATTCTGCCGACCTCTTCGAGGGTATATGTGTAGCCGTCCCCGATACCATAACGGAGTTTGATAATTTCGCGTTCGCGATACGAAAGGGTTTTGAGGATTAAATCGATCCTTTCCCTGAGCATTTCCTGTGTGGCCGAGGCGACAGGCGAATCAATCTCATCATCCTCGATAAAATCACCGAAGTAGCTGTCATCGCTGTCTCCGATGGGCCTGTCAAGACTGACCGGATGCTTGGATATCTTCATTACCCTGCGTGTTTCCTCGACGCTCATCTCGGCTTCCTTGGCGATTTCCTCTATCGTGGCCTCTCTGCCCAGCTTCTGATG
>JABAHP010004974.1_pt2 | contig 22600 bp, 31 predicted proteins | sample 7062081 | NCBI WGS metagenome assembly JABAHP01 (sample SAMN14534357, study PRJNA622989) | marine sediment metagenome | biome: marine biome [ENVO:00000428]; feature: marine pelagic biome [ENVO:01000023]; material: deep marine sediment [ENVO:00002113] | place: India: Gulf of Kutch | collected...
AACCCCATGATAAGAAGGGTGTTCGAGCAGTAGCAATCAATTTAAAGACAGAAAGGACGGTAGAAATATGGCTTTATCGGATCTACAAAAAGCGCAGATTACAGGGGATCAGATACGTGGAAATCTACAAGCCATGGCTGGCAAGATGAGTAGTTTGCTGGATACATGGGAGCGCAATGCCAGTTGGATGGACAATGCGGATGCTACTGACTTGACAGAAAAAGGGATCTCGGCCTCTGAGATTACATTGTTTGGTCAATTCCGTACAGCTATCCACGAGCATGCGGATTATTGTGATGGTGGAACAATTGCCAGGACCAATTCGCTCAGGAGTATCATCGATCAAATCAGAGCATTGTAATCGTATTGGAATATCATGAGTATTTCCATCCACAGTCCGAGCGGCACTGATTCTGAGTCCGTATACGGCACGGATCAAGACAATGATATCCGTTTGAATACCGCATCCGGTGGATTCATTGTCCTCATCCTACATGACTTCAGTGCTGCCTACGATACTCCTGATATTTCGGATGATCAGTCAAGCAGTTGGGATCTTAGGGGTCCATTTACGGATGGAAGTGGTGGCGGGTCCACCTATGTTTATCTTGCGTTTGCCACTAATGTCAGTGGTGGGAACAACAATGACATAAACGTGGATTGGGGAACAGGTACCGGCAGAGTTACAACTGTTGGTATGGCCTTTGATGTTGACTCTGGTGAAACCGTCAGTCTTGAGACAATTCTTGACAATGACGGTGTTGGATATAATAGCGGACCGTCTGAGGCGTCAACTGATTCCGGCAGTTTTGCTGGTACTGATGTCGTTGCTGTTGCAGGATGGGGGGCAAGTAATGGTGGCATTGTTCCGGCTGACGCTACCGATTATGAAATACCGGACGATACTGATGCCGATGTTATTGTCCATAATGACAACGGCATGGCTGCTGTTTATAGCCTTTTTGTTTCTGATGCTCAAAATCCATTTGATGCTACATTCTTGCCTGAGATTGCTTGTTGGGGGCCTGTTGGGGTTGTCGGCGCGTTCAAGTCGGAGTCTGCTGCCACTGATGTTGATTGTACTCTCGGCACTGTTACAATATCTGGGAATAATGTTGAGGTCGAGGAAGGCACTGAGTTCATGGCAACAGCGGGTTCTGTTGCCATTGCAAGCTATAATGCGGAGGTAGAAGAAGGGACAGAGTTTTCCTGTACGTTAGGCATAGTAACGATCAATGCGCTTTCTGTCACGATTGAAGCAACCACAACTATTGTTTCGACTGTTGGCGCGGTAACCGTTGCTAGTTATTCGGCTGAAGTCGAAGAAGGAACAGAATTCAACTGCACACTAGGTACGGTTGTTATTGCTGCGGCTTCGGTTGATGTCGATGCTACTGTAACTGTCTCATGTACAACTGGTTCAGTTACGATAGCCAGTCTTCAAGTCGAGATCGAAGAAGGCACCGAATTCAGTGTTACTACTGGTGCGGTTCTCGTTGCAAGTTACTCTGCCGAAGTCGAAGAAGGCACAGAATTTACATGCACAACGGGTGCGGTAACTATTACAAGTCTTGCTGTTGAGATTCTCGCAGCAACAACGATTGTTAGTACGGTTGGATCCATCACAATTACCGGACTGTCTGTTGAAGTTGAGCAGGGGACAGAATTCTCGGTTACGGTTGGATCCATCACAATTGATTCGAACACTGTCGAAGTCGAAGTTGGAACAGAATTCACTGCTACCCCTGGGGCAGTAGTGATTTCGGCCTTGACGGCTGAGATCGAAGCAACAACAACGATTAGTAGTACAACGGGAACTATCACGGTCGCATCTCTTACTGTGGACGTGAATCAGGAAATCACGATAACATCGAGCGTCGGTGCTGTTGTAATCTCCGCTTTAGTAGTTGAGATCGAAGCAACCACGACAGTTGTTAGTACTACGGGATCAGTTCTTGTTGCAGCGCTTACAGCTGAGGTAAATCAGGGTACTCAGTTTGTAGCTACAACTGGCGCAGTTGTTGTTTCAGCTTTGACGGTCGATGTTCAGGCCGGAATAGAATTTACTTCGACTACTGGTGCTGTAGTAATATCCGCACTATCGGTCGAGATAGAAGCGGGAACAGAATTTCAAGTTAGTCTCGGGACGATAGACATTGCGGCTTATGCTGTTGAAGTTGAAGTTGGAACTGAATTTGTAGCAAGCACAGGTTCCGTTGTTATCGCGAGCCTTAGTGTTGAGATTCTGTCAACGGAGACAGTCGAAGTTACGCTCGGAACGATTGTCGTATCAGGTCTTTCTATCGAGGTCGAAGAAGGGACGGAATTCGCGACAACGTTAGGTTCGATCTTAATTGCGGCTTATGCGGCAGAAGTTGAGGTTGGAACAGAGTTCGCAGCTAGTCTCGGTTCGATTCTTATTGCGAGCATTGCAGCTGACGTAACTGCAACGGTTGTTCCGGTTCCAGCTAGCCGATTGTATATTATAGTCGATGAGGATCGATTATACAAGGTAGAGGTTGAAAGTCGAATGCATATAGTACGAGCAGAACAACGAACATTTACTATTTGAAAGGAGCAAAACAATGGCACAGGGCGATCTAACAGTTTTTGAAGAATTTGCAGAAATGGTCGGTGAAGAGGTTTTCGACTTCGAAAGTGATACCTTGAAGTTGGGAATCGTCGACAATACATCGCCGCCGGGGGAGTCCGATGCTACTCCGGCCTGGGCTGACTATTCTGCAAACGAGGTAAGTACGGCAGGAGGTTATCCGGCAGGCGGAGTCACTTTGACCAGTGTAACGTTCACTGAAGCTGGAGGCGTGGCCACGCTTGACGCGGCCAATATCCAAATAGCTCAGAACGGATCTGGCTTCACTGACGGATACTGGGGGATCTTGTATGACGATAGTTCGTCAGATGATCGAGCTATCGCGTATCTTGAGCTTGGTGGTCCAGTCTCTGAGCAAGCGGGACCGATCAATATCAATTGGAACTCTGCCGGAATCTTGACCATCACAGTTTCATAAGCGGAGGTTTCGATGTCAATTGTCACATTTCGTAAGGATCCGAATGCTGTGCTTGACTTCGGGTTTGACTGGTCGGAGTGGCTTGACACGGGTGAGACAATCTCCTCTTCTGCCTGGACTGTGCCGTCTGGTATAACTGAAGATAGCACGAGCAACACGACCACGACCACAACTATCTGGTTATCCGGTGGCACAGCAGGTGAGCCTTACGACCTTGTGAATCGAGTTACTACGAGTTCTGGTCGAACTGACGATCGAACTATGACTGTAATTTGTGAAAATCGGTGAAGGAATCCTATGACTCTCGCAGAGATCGGAACGATGCTGACCGGGCTGGGAGTCACGGTTGTTTTTAGCGTGCTAATCGGTTATCATCACAAGAGGCTCGAGAGAATGGAAAAGGACAAGCAAAACAAAAGTTCCTGTGATGAGATTGTGAAGCGGATGGAAGGGGAACTTTCTCACGATAAAAGTCGATCCGAGGAAGTCGAGGTTTCTGTGAATAGAATTGAGGAGGCCTATATCGAGCAAGGGAAGCTACTTGCGACGATCGAAGAGCGGATTACCTGGATTGCTCGAGAAATTCAAAAACAGAACGGAACGACATGATCTTTGAACACTATAGTCAAGTACCGAAGCAGATCTGGCGATGGAGAAATTTCTCCTTCGAGGGAGACCCTAAGCTAGCGTGTTCCCATTGTGGAGAGTTCTATCTCAATGAGATTGCAATGGACTGTCTTCAGAGAACACGGCTTATACTTGGCAAGCCGATTAGGGTAAACAGTGGGCATCGATGCTGGCTGCATAACACACTGGTCGGTGGAGCACCTAAATCGGAGCATAAACTGATCGCTTTTGATCTGCACATCGGAAGTCATGATCGATTTGATCTCCTGCTTGCTGCCAGAAAGGGAGGCTTTCGATCGTTTGGTTTTTATGTAACCTTTTTACATGTGGATATCAGACCCGGTAGAGTTTGGTATTCATCGAAAGGAGCGAGAACGCTATGGACTGGGCAGCGATTCTTGGAGGTGTGGTCTCCGCCGGTTCAGGTGGAGTCCTTGGTATCGCTGGCTCGCTAGTTAGTAAGTATTTCAAAGGACGCGAGCAGCGGGCGGATCGAACATTCGAGGAAAAGAAATGGGCACATGAAATCGAACTTCATAAACTACAACAAGCTACGCGAGGCCAGGAGTCGGAAGAAGAGCTGGAGTTGCTAAGGACTCAAGGCTCGCAGCAAGGCATGCTCGAGTCGATCAGAGCGGAAGCAGCAATAGGACCGACAAGCGTGTGGGTCAACAATTTTAAGGCCTGTTGGCGTCCGTTGCTGACCTTGCTGCTATGGGTACTGGCTGCTTTGATCTTCTATGATATTGACGGCCCCCGTTGGCAGGGGATTCTTGAACCGCAGGATATCATTGCGTTATTACGATATATGGTCTATAGCGTATTCTTTTGTGCTAGCACAGCTACCACATGGTGGTTCGGAGATCGTGCCCTATCACCGCCGAAGCTGACGAGAGCTTAGCGCGGCGTCATACCTGGAAAGACGACAATATTGAACAAGGTTCCACATTTGTGTCGAGCCTGAACAAGCCCGATTATCTGAAACTGCCAGTCGGAAGAATACGGAAAGCAGAGCTCCGTTTGACACGATCGGCAAAAAAAGCGAATATAGGGTGTGTTACGTTGAGTATTTGATGGTTTGGCGCGCTCAGGGGCCCGTGGCTCAACGATCGGGCCAGGGTTCTCAACATCTTCATGAAGTTTCATGTCCTTTAGAATCTTGCAGGATATGCACAGATAGGTTCCGTTATCTTCTGTACATTCAGCTTCGAATTTACAAAGGGAGCATGTAGTTCTCATCTTTTCTCCAGATACGTGACAAATTCATCAACCCGTAGACGCGTTATCCAGAACTGAACGCATTTGCTTAATAGTCCGGCTCTGGTTTCTCGTCCAACATATTCGCATCCTTCGTGATCAAACAAGAGATAGTCCTTCTCGACCCTTAACAAGAGGAACACATTCGCACCTAGTTGACCATGCCTCCTAATCCAGTTACGTTGTTCAGAAGTGAAGTGGTCGATCTTGATAACGGTTGATTGTCTTTTTGGCCAGTTATCCACGTGTTTCAGTTCGAGCCACCCCATTGTACCGTTTGTTAGCGTATAGTAAACATCCGGAGTTCCAATACCCACGAGATTCTCAATTCTGACGGGTTCCCAGTAACCTTTCAATTTAGTTCGCAAGAATCGCCATAGACCGGACTCATTCATTTCACATCACCCCAGTTTTTACCTGTGTCTGAATCCACGATAACAGGGATCTTTAGCGAAATCGTGTCCTCCATTAGCCTGACTGATTCTTCAAAGGCTTCATTAGCTTCTTTTGTTCGCGGTTTTGTCCAGTCGAGTTCGTCGTGAACAGTTAGAAGCGGAGGACCAAGAACACTACATATGCCGCTCTTGTAAATGTCGACCATTGCCTTTTTCATGATATCTGCGGCCGTGCCCTGGTCGATTGCATTGAAGGCCTTGTATGTTCCTGCGCGAACAGCGAAGCTTCCGTATTCCTTAGCCTGTCGCGCAATGAGAGCTTTATCCGCATTCGGCTTTATTGGGAGACTTCGGTCCTGGGCTTCCCACAGATTGAATCGACGACGACGGCCTAAAGTTGTTCTTACATATCCTCGTCTGTTTGCTGTAGCCGCAGCTGTCACGATTGTTTTCCTCAGAAAGGGAAGTTGAGCATAATACATGTCAAGAAATTCTTTTCCCTCGTCAAGAGTAACGTTCAGCTGTTTTGATAGATTTCCTGCTCCCATTCCATAGATAAGACCGAAATTGATGGTCTTGGCCCTCGTGCGATTTACACCCGCTTTCTCAGCACACCAGGTGTGATAGTCCAGTTGCGGATTCTCTTTGTAGGCCTCAACAATATCTATGGATCCTGGGCCGGTTGCATAGTGCACGAGGATACGAATCTCGATCTGGCTATAATCAGCTCGGGCCCACTCCTCGTCTTTCGTATCCGGAATAAATAAGGAACGAACAAGCGGACCGAGCTCCTCGTCTCGATTCGGAATGAACTGAAGATTGGGATTTGAAGAGCTAAAACGACCAGTAACCGTGCCGCCATCATCGGACTTCAATTGGTTGAACTGACAATGGATCCTATCATCAATTAGCATGTCACGAAGAGAGCCTTTCAAGAACGTTCCGATGAACTTGTCCGTCTTTCGAAATGCAACGATTTTCTTTGCTATTGGAGCAGGATGTCGTTCTAACCAGCTTTGTTGAAAAGACGGATTGTTCGCTGCAGTTCGTTCGTAGGATAATCCTTCTTTATCGAATAGGCGAGCAATCGAGTGGTTTGACCATGGATCTACATTCTTTAGTTCTTTCTTTATCTTCGCTAGTTCTTTTTCTTTTTGGTCGATCACCTGTTCTAGCTTGGGAACATCGATTCGAACTCCCCGTTGTCGCATCTCGAGCAACATTGGAATTAGGTCCGTTTCCATCTGAAATAGGTCGACTAAGTCGTCTTTACGAAGCAGTTCCCACTGTTTTCGGAAGATTTGAATCGGTTGTAGTGCATCAGTTTCAGCATACGGACCGACTAATTCGGGCGGCAGTCTCCATAAGTGACCTTGTGCGGATCCTTTCCACTGGAGTGTAGCCTCTTTGATTAAGCGTTCGTTTTTTGAAACTCCGAGATAGTCTTTTGACAAGGCGTCAAGAGAGTAGCTGGGTCTGTTTTCATTCAGGAGCGGCTCGGCTATCTGAACGTCGTAGAACGGACCTGTAACAGGAACATCGTATCCGTATAGCCAGTCGAGATCGTATAGAAGATTTGCTCCTACTTTAGGCTGATTCGGTCGGCACAACTCCTCTCGGGCCCAACGAAGAATGACGTTCTTCGAGAACTGTTTTCCTGTCAAATGCCCGAACGGAAGATACCAACTATCGCCTTCTGGTACAGCAATCGATATTCCAAGGATGTAGGAGTTGTCTCGTCGAACTCCCGGTCCCTTCGTTTTTAGTTCAGGATCCTTTGTCTCTATATCGAGTCCGATAGCCTTGGCATCGGCGAGCCTGGGTAGGCTCTCAGGTAGTTGCCAATCGCTGTCGGGTTTGAACATAGATTGTTGAAATGCGTTTTTTGTTGTTTTCATATGTTTATTCGAGCTTTATTAGCTAATATTCGACCCATCTGAGGACTCCCGATGCCATACTTGTTTGCTATTTCCTTTATTGATTCAAACTTGCCCGTTTTCCACTCTTGTCGAACTTCTTTTACTTGGTGCTCAGTTAGTTTTAACATAGCTGATTTATTTTTTCTATAACAATCATGAATATTGTCAGAGTTTGTTCCAAGAAATAGATGTGCTGGATTGACGCAAGTTAAGTTATCGCACTTATGGCAAACGAACAGATGTCCTGGATCCTTTTCATGATAAATAATGTACGCTGCTCGATGTGCGCTCATTTGTTTCTTCCAACCATGAAAACTACCATACCCTCTTCCTGTGCAAGCTCCTTGCCACTCCCAACACTCCGTCATCGGATCTTCTGTCCACTGTAGATCAAATCGAGTGTGAATATCGAGATTTTGTGTGGCGCTACCATTAGTAAGTGCTTGCCACCTGCCCTTTTGTCGATATCGTTTCCAATAGTAGCTTGCTAATTGGCGCTGTTGATCGGTGTATCCTTCCCAATAGTATATGTTTTGCAAACCTGTTCCTAGGAGATTCTTGACACACTCGACGCATGGACTAGTTGTTATATATAGATCATGCATTTTTGATGTATCTGAGATCTGATCAACAATTGACATTTCTGCATGTCGCGCCATGCATCGGTCTAGGTCTTCCCCGGATTTAGCGTTTATTCCTTCACATGGCTCCTCATTGCAGTCAGGAACTCCGGGGACCGCTCGACCATTATAGCCAGTTGCTAGGATGAATCCATGCTCATCAGTAACAATTGCTCCCACCTTTCGTCGTTGACAGCTTCCTCTGAGAGCCACGAGTCGTGCTATTTTTGCATAATGCGCAATTCGACTTGGTCTTTTCATTAGAAGATTCCTTTGTGTTCGAGATCGCCAGCGAAAGCGTGGAGTGATCCGAGAAAGTGTGTGAAATATCCCGGGACCACTCCAACGCTTTTCGCGACATGCTTCAGTAGCTTAATCGTCAAGTAAACATCGGATCCGAAGAATTTGACGAAATCACACGACCGCTGATTGTACACTAGGTGAAGCATGTTATCTCGAATCAAGAACTGATAGGACACGCTGCACGGAACTCGATCGCGTCCTCCCCAGTTCATCATGTCCTGGTGCCTATCGTACATGGTCATTATGGCCTGACGAGTGTGCGGTCGTCGGTGTAGTTCCTCGATCACATAGTTGATCTGTTCTGACCACCGTTCGGCATAGGAATACGCAAACACTCCGTTTCGAAGAAACGGTTCCCAAAATTCACGATTAAGCTGCCATGCACTACCCGGGTTCACCGGAAGAAAACCTCGATGTAGTCGTTCTGCTTCCTCATTGAACACCCACTCGGCATTTAGATCGAGATACTCAATCAGCTGATGAACGTCCTCGTACTGAGTCAACGTGTAGCCATAGCCGAATAGCTCAATCGTTTGAAATTTGGGATCATCTGCCACTTGCTGATCCTGAACGGTCTTGCTTTGATATCGAATGCCCATTTCAAATAGATCTCGTTCTACTTCCTTCACCATCTCTATAGTGCTTTGGAACAATCTCATGGTTTGTGCCTCCTTTCGCAGGTTTTGATCCAGCATGCTTGGCATATTGTCTTTTGTCTTTGACCACGATAACCGTAAAGATCACAGTAGGTTTGTTTAGCTTCATCAACGTATTCATTGGGCTTGATCAACCGTTGACCGGTCGACTTGAACGGCTTTCCTTTTATGTGAGCTGCGATCTGCTTGGCCACGTAGCGATTGAATTCGACAGGCATGAACTTGCCTGTTTGCTTGTACAATGCTTGATACGTATGAAAGTCGTCGATGAAGTCTAACGGTTGAAAAATGAAGTTGTCTGGACACCCTTGAATTCGTGCGCGTTCTCGCATAGTCAAAGGATTCAGTGTGTCGTCTCGGTAATGATTATCAGGAGCAGTTGGTCCGCCTCCGGACAATGTGTAACATGTATGATCCAACGGCACCTTGTGATACCCGATCTTGACTTTCATTTCGCCTTTCTTGTTTCGATAGACGAAGTTCTTTCGTGACGGATAGTCCTTGATCACTTGCTTAAACAGCGCAAGAGTTAGTTCTGGTTCATTCTTGATCTGATCAAAAAAGCGAGTCGGCATTCCCCATACAATATCGGTGTTGCGGCGATGAACATGGTTTATAGCTCTGTTATCTCTTCGAGGAGTAAGTCCTTTGATCACGTCGCGAAGATGCGTCACATGGTCAAATTCCCCGGGTTGAAACGTAAATCGTTCACTTTTCAAAGCCCCAATCATAAAGAACCGCTTTCGATGAAGCTGAGAATTGCCGTAGTGATAATTGGAAACCCATTCGGGAAACAAGTCATATTCAGGAAAACGATTCATCCAGTCTACAATTGAGCAGCCGATCAAGGACTTTGGCAGGTTATCTTGTACGAAAAATCGAGGCTGAACGGCTTTCACAAGATCCATGAACAACGGAATGTCTCCAGGATCTGACAGCTTCTTCTTTGTTCGAAGATTGCTATAATTGCCGCATTCGGGATGTCCCATAACTAGGTCAATGTCCAACGGAATACCAGACTCGTCAATGGTACGATCCATGTACGCGTTTTTGAAATTGTGTTCGAAGGTTCCCGTGTGATAGTACTCACGCCATTCGATATTCCCGACGATCTTGAATCCGGCCTGTTTCGCTCCGATTAGCATGGATCCAATCCCGCAGGTTATTCCCAGAGCTTTCATGATCACACCTTGATTAGAATAACCTCCTCTGTTGTGGTTGTCGTGCTTTTTTGAGTACGTCGTGAAGGGTCATGTAATAGTCTTCAATTTTCTTTTTCGTGGATCCATAAAGAATGGATGAGAAGTGAGGCACGGTTACGACTTTCGAAGACTCGGTGTATGGATCCTGCCATTCGACCCATGCGCTGTATTTGAATCCCATGTGTTCTGCAGCAAACTGTCCAAAAAGAACCTGATACATTGGCGCAAGAAGAGTAACTTGCCGAAAAAGAAACTCCTTGCAATTCTGAGCATGCTGTCGAGTTGGCTGTCGACCATTCGGCATTTCGCATTTCACAACATTATCGAAGAAGTAGTCTTCAAATTCCCACCCCTTGAGTCTGTCGAGCAACATCGTTATGCCACGACCGTTTTTGAACTTTCCGTTCTCGGTCCAGGGATTCATTCCGATCAGAAAGACAACGCCTTTCTTTTCTCTCCCAATTCCACAGGCAGACTTCCCAACATATTCGGATCCGCATTTAGAACATGCGGAGACTTCATGTCGAATATCATCCATAGTAGTCATTTTACACCTTTGAAATGTTAACTATACTTCGTATTTCTGGGTTGTAAAACGTATCGCCCTTTCCAATTGGTGTTGTCACGGAGAATCCCCATAGCAATCCAAGACCTTGCGCATTTAGAAGGGTGTTGTAGCAGTACTGAAGAAGACGGTCCTTTGTTTTGATCCGATCGACAGTTCGTAAGGAGCGTCGATCTGTTTTTTCAGCAAGCATGAAGATTTCTCTCACGTTCGTTCGAAGCGTTTCTAATGGCGAGTGCTCGTCGATCAGCATTATCAACAAAAGACTAAGAAGGTCCTTTTTGTCTGAACACTCGTAAAGTGTTCCGTTTATTCGGACCGGAATCATCAATATTCAGAACGCTGACGAAATTTGTTGACCTCTGATTTCTTCATGTATGTCATGGCCAGTTCGAACGCGTCCATTCCGGATAGGATCATTAGTTCGATCATGAAGTGGAACGCGTCCGCAAGTTCCTCTTTGTAATGTGTCACATCGGTGAGCATCTGGGTCTTTTTCCAGGGCTTGTTCTTCAAGCAGTTCATTGCCTCGCCAAGCTCCTCGGTGATCCGCCACGCGAAGTCCTTTAGTCGAGCTTGCCCTTGTGCTGAATGCATATCAACGGGAACGTCTTCTGTCTGGAGAAGTCCGGTTGCTTTCTCGATGTCATGATACTTCTCCATTAGCTCTTTCTGACGGGCAAATATCAGATCCAGCTTGTCACCTTCGAGCTCCATGTCCTCAATATCGTTCACGTTCATACAGCGCCTCCATTTCTCGAACAAAGATCTGGATTAGATCTAGTCGCCAGTTTGTCGGGTTTGTTCGAATGTCTTTAATTTTCAACGGCTCCTTGTCTCGCGTTAGTATAGGCCCGGGAACAATATCCTTGAACGTTTCCTTTAGAATCTGCTTACTGGTTCGCTGAGCATAGGGAACGGATAAGGCAAAATTGATAACTTCCGGGGATAGATACGGACAGCGGAGTTCGACAGTGTGCGCCATCATTTGGCGATCCAGGCGGGGCAGATGATAATAGATCAGTTCGTCAAAGATGTCCGACATCTGAGAGTCGTAGATCTGAGCGCGCCTGTAACCACCAAATAGCTCGTCGGCCCCGTCGCCTGAGAGGGCAACACTGATGTCGTGGTCCTGAATGGCTTTCGATAACTGATACTGCTGGATCATGGATCCAAGATCGACAGGCGTTTGGTTCGATAACAACGGCAGAAGGATGCTTGTGCGATCCAGACTAACCTGTCGAACAGCAACTCCGCTGAAGTCGAGATAGTCTAGATATTCCACTTCGTCGTTATTGATATGGAACACGGTTATGTCGTTGGTATACTTTCTAACCAATTGATAGATGATGGTGCTATCTAAGCCACCCGAGAGTAGGATCGATATAGGTATGTCCGATACGAGTCGCAGTTTGACCGCTCGTTCTAGAGCTTCTCGAAGATCTAGGGTGGGAGCAGCAGGAAAGGCAAGGTAAGATTGGCCGTCGATTATTTGGAAGGTGTCGAGATCAATGCATAGTCTGAAGTTGGTCGGAGCTTTCTTTATGGCGAAGAACGGGGTGTCGTCTCGAGGCGAATATCCCCATTTTGCTGTCGTGGATAGATTGTGGTGATCCCAAATTAGTCGTTCAGATATTAGAACCAGTGGCAGAATTTCTGAGCATATGGCGAGTGTGTCTTCCTCGTAAAGCATGTAGAGAGGTTTCTTTGCCAGATGATCCGTATAGATATATGCTACGTTTTTGTCTTCCGCAACATGGACGATTGACCAGAATCCCTCGAACTTATTGAACGCGTGAAGTAGACCGTTCTTAACGGCGTTGAAAACAATCGGAACGTCAGAACGATTGTGGTGATACTCTCGAAAATTGAATATCTCGCCTACGTATATCATCCAGTTCTCAGCTGACCCGTACGGCTGATCAAATGCTTTTTCGAGTCCCTGGATCGGGAGGCGAATATGGCCGAGCGAATAACGAGCGGTATGACGAAAACCTACTCGATCAGGCATGCCGCGGTGCTGCATGGTTCTGATCATGTGTTCAGTCTTCTCTTCGTGATTCTTCCCTATACAAAAGGCTAGTCCACACATGATGTATGATTGTCCCTGTGATGTCCCGGTTGTACCTGATTATGTTGAATCCTTTACACTCATATTCGAACATCAGGTAATCATACGCAGCGATGATTTGCATGCGTTGTTTAATCACACTATTCGTATGATCAAGGTCTTTGTGCGGTTTCGATTCTAGCTGGATAGAGCTGATAGTTCTAAGAGAAGGGCGACAGTAAAGGATGATCGCGTTTTGAATCTCGTGTTCGAAGTTTAGAATATCCTGAGCCGTTAGCACGCAACAATTGCGGAGGAGAGTTCCATAGATCTGTTCGGAGAATAGACCGAATCGATCGCACACGGGAAAAGGACCTCGAATGTAGTCCACGGCATCTAAGCCAAGAAGGGTTGAGTCCAATCGATGAATCAACTCTTCCCGAGTCTTCGGCGGTCCTTGATGTGTATCCGGATGACGAAAGAAGCTACCTGTGCCGATCATTCGATCGACCAGGTAGCTTTTTCCTGCGCCATCGGGTCCTTCTACAATTACCATGGGAATGCTCCGGCTAGTCGTCCCCGTTTTCGCCCTCGTCCTCGGGCTCGGTGCCTGCAATATAGTAGGTCTTGGTCCTGCGGACATAGACGGTGGACAAGATCTTGTCGGCCGGGGTGCGTTTGTCGCTGCGCAGAATGCCCAGAGCTGTTCGAAGGTTCTTGGTGTCGTACCCGGTCTTCTCAACAAGCTCGTCCTCTGTCCACGAGTCTTTTTCAGCGAAAGCATCGCGAAGTTTGCTAACCTTAGTAGGTTTGCGTTCGCCGGATCCTTTCTTCGACCCATGGACTTCAACCAGCTTTTCCCAGACCAGTACGACTGTCTCGTCTTTCTTTCCGGTAGGTTTCAATATGCCGAGGGATACGGCCAATCGCCCTAGTTCATTCTTGTTGAATTCGTTCTTTAGATCGTCTGGGGACGATACGGTGATGAGGAGATCGTTCTCCTTCGCAGCTTCTTTGGCTGCTCTCTGTGAGTTGACGACGGACTCGACTCGCGCGTCGTCGCCGTGGATAAGGTAGTGTTTGGCCATTGATTGTCTCCTTTTGGTTAGGTTTTTGAGAAATGCTTTGTACCGTTCCTCGATTATGGATGACTCTATTGTATCATCATCCGTTTCAATTGTAAACACTTTTTGTCGAATGTCTTCATTGTTTTTCAGGCATAACTTGCAGCGTTCATCCCCGCCAGTTATTCGGTCTTGACAATAGTCAGGATCCGTATACCAGCCGTGATTCGGACAAGGAAAGGATCGCTCGACGTACTTCATTGAAGTTCCGTCTTTACAGTTAGGCGGGCAGCAAGGATCCTTGTGGTATTGTCGCGCTGCGCACATCAGCTCCGTTACTTTGTCAATTGGGCATTTGAAGTTCATATCCGCCATCCTCCTTCGTTCCATAGACTGCTTGGTCGAAGGTGGATAAGTTGATACTCGGTTTCGGTGTCCGGCTTTCCTTCGAGATGAACTTTCTTCTCGTCGTGTCGCCAACATTGTTTGGTTCGATTGTAGATTGACAAGGTCGCTCCGCATACTGGGCATTTTCGATTCTGGACGTTTGGCTGGTTTGGCATGTTTCCCCCTACAAATTGGGCAGTTGTTTAGATAGTTGTAGTATTGGAAATCACAGTCGGTACACTTCCGATAATTCTCGGGCCCGAAGATGTATCCGCTCTTGCCTCTTCGCGTCATGTAATCACCTCCTTTATTATGCTGTATCACAGTTGAAGCAACGTGTAAACATCTTTTTCATCTATGAGTAATCTTTTTAGCGTCTGATTAGAGTAATGACTTATGCGCGGGCTCAGTTTCCTGAGCCCTGGCATCTGGCATTACGCTAGAGTCGATCCAGCATCTTCTGAGTGTCTTCCTCGACATTCATCAAACGATAGTTGACTCGTCTATCGATTACCCCGCGCTGATAATCCCTGACTGTGTGGGCCATGACTTCATACATGAAGCTCTCCCAGCGACCCTCTGTGGGAGTCCAGTTTCTATCGGCCTCGCGGCAAAGAACGAAGTAACCGATAGCCTCGTCCCGGCCGAAGTTACTCACGGACTCATTGATCTTTCCACTATCAAGTTCACTATCCGGGGTGAGCCTGTCATATCGAAGCATATCAATGGGAAATGATATTCGTTTCCCGCCTCTACCTCTAACGATGACTGTGTGGTGATACTGTTTGGGCATTGTGTTCTCCTTGGGCCCGGTTTCCCGGGCCCGGTTAGAGGGTTACGCGGCCTGCGCCATCATGTACTCGTCGGCGACCGCTTTCAGTGAGACTGAACGGTTTGAAATCTGAAACAGACTCTCGTTCCGCATCAGTCGAGTTGCTGCACCATGGAAGGTGTAGAGGTTCTGGAGACCGTGCGTGATTTCCAGTTCCTCATCGTGACAGCGAAGGAAGCTGGAGAACTTGCTGGCGGGGAACACCCCTCGATCCATGGCGTTATAGGTTAGAATCTTGAAATCGTTGCTGTTGACGGGGACTTCCCGCAGGCCGACGTGCCATTTGACCTCGGCCTCGATCTTGACGGTCAGCATTCCCACGGCCTCCTTAGAGATTCTCAGGAGCTCATCGTCGTCCATTCCGCTCGTGTGCCTACGGAAGGTCAGAAACTCACCGGAGAACATCATGTTCGAGCAGACGAAGACTGTCGTTCCAGCCGTGAGACCGACTGCGAACTTACCGTTAATTGAGTTTCTGAAACCCAATTGCCAGCCGATTTCGGCGTCCTCATCTCCGTCGAGAAGACCCCACGTTCCGAACATTTCCTTGCCATCGGCGACCAGGGAGTACGCGCGATCTGTAATGGAAAGACCGGCCTCATCCGTTGCAGCGGCCAGGCTGTCAAGAACCCGGGCGTGGGAGACAGGGTGCCAGGTTGGTGTGAACTCGGGCTCAGGAACTGCCCTTACGATTGCCTCGGTAACTCTCTTGTCCATGTCTAATCTCCTTTCTCGAACGTTTTGATGGTTGTGAGATGTGCGATCACTTTCTCGAATTGCGGGTGATAGGAGCAGAGATACGAGATGCCCATTAGCTGAACAACTTCTACTGCGTCTTTGAAGGTTTTTGGGAGGGCCTTGCCGAGTTTGCATCGGCGAAGGCCCCGTGAGTAATTCCTGCACTTAGAGCATTTCATGGTTAGTAGTTCCTTAGTTGATGCTGACGAGGTTAGGACGAGATCCGAAAGCGAAGTGGGGATCGTCGTCGCTGACGTTGAAGGTTGCTTTGAATGTGATATTGGATCCTCGGTTTAGTTCCTTGTCGGTTCTGTTTGATGGGACTGTGCACCAGACCTTGGCGTTGTTGGTCAGTTTGACGAGCATCTTCAGGGTGGGTCCGTAGAAGGTGTCACGCTCCTTGATTGAAAGGATCTGTCCAGTGACCTCTTGGCGTCCTGAGGGAGCAGGTCCTTTCTCCTCGTTTTCCTCGGCCTGTCTTCTGGCCTCGTACTCATGGTCTCGCGCGATAGAATTGGTAGCGCACTCGATCTGGCGATCTGAAAGACTCCCGTACTGATGAAGCTTGGCGATGATGTCGGCCGCGAACGAGTTTCTCTTGTGCGTGGTATCACCGTGATCTATGAAGCAGTTGTAAGCTGTTTTGAAATCTGGGTGTTCGTTCAGGACCTTCTCAACCGCGTCCGCGAGTTCCTTTTTCTTTCTCTCTCGGGCGGCCTTGTCTCGAATGTAAGCTGCCTTGAAAGCGTCTGCGTTCGGAAGATCCAGGCGATTAACGCAGATGTCGCCGAAGGTAACTATCTCGCCAGTCGGGATGTGCTTGCAGGCCGCGATGTAACGAACGTTCGAGTTGCCACAGTGTACGCAGCGATGAATTTTCATTCTGAAGTCCGGGGTACCGTAGACCGAAGTGAATTCGCGTTCCCATTCGCGGGTAAGCTCCTCGAAGAGATCCATTCCCATGCCGAAGTAGTACTGAGGCGGATGGTTGTCCAGGTACCGAACGACTTCGTAGTCTTGAGGCTGAAAGTTTGTGGGGTTGTGGATGGTGGCTGTCATTAGATCACCTCGTGCGGTTCCAGAATGCGAGCGGTGTTATTGGTTTCGATTCCCCAGACGCCCTGGCCGTCGATACGGGTGATTCTGTAGGTAATCTTGCCAGTTCCCGGAGCGGCCATCCACTGAGTGTAGTCGTCCCCGATCATGTGCTTGCTGACCTCGTCGGAATTGTCCGTGGGAATCAGCTCGTCATACTGGTGATCTCGCTGAAGAAAGGTGATGGGAACGAGAAGGGTCTCGGTTCGATGATCCGGGCAGAGTTCCTTGGCGACGTGGGGACCGTCCTCGGTCTCAGGATCGAAGTCGATCTCGATCCACTCGTCGTTCTGGTTCTTGAGCTTGTAGCACGTTGGGCAAATGGTCAATGACATGGGTTCCTCCTTATTTGATTCCCATCAGGGCCAGAAGAGCAACTGGCTCGCGGGAGAATAGAACGTGGAGAGCAGTTCGAAATCCGAACTCTCTCCAGATTAGAAAGAAATGTTTTTTGGTGATGGTTCCTGCCATTGGTTGTTCCTTAGATCAGGCTGAGGATTAGGGTTGCGACGTCTTCCGGGGTCTCGATCTGACCGGAGTCGGTGTACTCGCCGAATTTGGTTATGTAATTGGTTAGAATAGTCTTGGGATCGAGGTTCGTGTGATCCAGGAAGGTTGCCCGAAGGAAGTTAGACTCGGCATCGTCGATTCCGAGGTATCCTTCCGTCATGTGGCGAGCGAGAAGGTCGAGGTCTTCTAGGTCGAACATCTGATTCAGGGTGGTCAGCTCGTCCGGGATCAGGGTCTCGATCGTGTCGTAGTCGTCGTTGTTTGTCAGGGTGATGTGAAGTTCTGTGTGGGTCATTCTGTCTTCCTTTATGGTGTGTGTTGTTGTCATACACCAATAGTATATGAAATAACTGTGCCAAAACGATCCATGAAATAATTTATTTTTGGGAAAAGATATGTAATGATTTTAACTACTTAGGTATGCTTTTGAAGCTAAGATAACGAAGAGAATGTACTTGGGACAGGTAAAAAATTCATGATTTTGAACTGCGTTTCTTAGAAATGCGTGATTATGTAATGAAATTAATATCTTATGGGATAATCTTGAAATTCACTATTTTGAACTGCGTTTTCGTGTTTTTTCCTTAAGTTATTGATATCATTACATATTCCCGAAATTCACAAAATTCAATATTTTGAACTGGCCCTTTTGTATCATTTCAGTTAACTTGCGACAGAACTTGAGACACCTGTCTCGGGTTCCTATAAGTATCCATAACTATTGCATTTTTTGCAGGAATCGTCTCAAGTTTTTTCTTGAGACAGAACTGCAACCCGGAACAGATTTCGTTTCATATTTCTACCTTATTTTATCGCGCCCGCGTAGCGCTGCATAAGTCCTTAGAATCATTGCTAATCTTTTTCTCATAAAGTAATCGTTTTCTCTGAGTTTTGGCATAGATATCTCATATACCTATTATTGAATGACAACAACACAAACCATAAATCAAAAGGAGACCAAGACCATGACGACAAGAGACGAACTGAACGGCAAGAGCGTGAAAGAACTCCGGACGATGAAGAAAGAGCTGAAGGTTCCGGGCAACTCCTCAACCATGACCAAGGCCGATCTAATCAACGCGATCCTGGACACGCTGGCCATGGATCGTCCGGTGATTCCGAAGACCCCGGAAGAGATCGCCGAGGAGATCGCGAGCAAAGTGGATCCTCTTCCGAAGCCCGTGACCACGGAGAAGAAGACCACCAAGTACGGTCTGCTTCGCAAGGCGTTCGAGGTTCAGACTACCTGGACCTGGGAAAATCTGGTAGACTACACAGGCTTCGACAAGAAGAACCTGGCCGTGGCCGTCTCGATCCTAAAGAATCCCGCACGGACCAAGGACATCCTGGTGATCGAGTATGACCGGATCACGAAGACCTACACCCTGGTCGAGGACTAAATCCTAACACTAAACGAGGCCCTGATTTTCGGGGCCTTGTTTAGTGTTCACATTCCCTACTAACGGCACCCCGCAACAATTCGACACCGGTTGCAGATTGATATCAATGCTCACTGAGCTTCCATACTCCGTAGCACCGACGCCAAAGTCTTCCATATGCCAGGCACAAGGCTTTTTGCAGTTATCGCAGATTGATTCCGACTCGTTCACTCCGGCCTCCTCTCAGGTCTAGCATAGGTGCAGTGAAGCTGAACCGGTCCCACGACATATGCTCGACCTTTCATGTCGAGCGTTGTTGTTTCAATGAACTGAATTAGCACGCCCTTAAGATCGATCTGCTTTGGAAGAACGATCTGTCGTATTGCCTGATTGACTGCTTCGCCGACTGATCGTTCGATCTCGTTTAGAAGATCCTCCAGGGAGTTCATTCCCTGGATTGCTTCACGTATTGTTATGTTCTCTTCACTGGCCATGTTTTCCTCCTTACGATAAGAGTCGATAGATTGCTACGCTGCAGCTAATGATCAGGATCCATAAAAGAATCCCGAGCGGTATGGCTATGAGTATCGCTTTGAATGCCCGTAGGGGATCGTCGTTCATGACTCAACGATCCTTTCTTCCCCGAGAATCGTCAATAGTACAGGTTCTTGCGTCTTTGGACACATTGTCCAGTAACCACACAGATCAATGATTCCACTGGATACGGGACGCTGGAATTTCTTGAAAAGCCGAGGTCTATGGTTCCCTTCGCATCGGGGACAGTTAGTAATGCGAGCTTCGATGTTCTCGCCTTTAACTGTAGCTTTCATAGAAGCTCCTAAAAACGATAATATAAATCGGTTTGCGGTTGTACCAGGAACAGGTTCTCTTTCGCCCGAGTAGATCCGACGTAGAACACTCGGTGCTCCTGGTCAGGATCCGTTTCAAGTCCTTCCCATGTTCGATATGATATGTCTGACATTAGAACCACGTTGTCTGCCTCGCCGCCCTTCACTCCGTGAATCGTGTCAATATGGATATTCGGCGCTTTCCGTAGCGCACCGACTCCGCCTTGCCTCAGCACAGCCTGATAGTATACTCGCCGATCGACAGCCATTCGCTGAAGCGCATCGAACCATGGCGGGGATTCTTTGTCGATATCACCAATTGACCTGCGCGGCATGAACTTAGCCAGCGCCCGTTCTTCTTCTTCGGTAATTGGTTGGCCTCGCCGACGACGTTCATAGGAGTAGATTGCTGACTGATGCTGGGAATTAATACTTGTTCCTTTCTTGGTGGAATAGGCGAATCCTTGCTGCTCGACGAGGTCCTCATACTCACGAAGTAAGTATCGGTTCCTGGCAAGTAGTAGCCAGGTCTGTTCAGTATTCAGTTTGATTAGATCCAAGAAGGGAATCGTTTGAACAGAGCCGACGGCTGCTTTCGGGAGGAATAACTTTTCGTATCGAGTACGAATCTTGCTTGAGATGCTTTGACCGATTTTGAACACGTTCTGCGGAATTCTATGGGAGTTCGCCAGGATCTCTTGATCGGCCTGGAGTGATAGGAATTGCTGCACATCTGCACCGGACCACTGATATATTGCCTGATCATCGTCGCCCGCGATATACAATCGGTCGACATCACTGAAGGCTAGCTTGGCCATTTCCCATTGCAGTTTAGATAGATCCTGGGCCTCATCGATCATTGCTACGGTTACTGGGAGCGACTCCTGTTCCTCGATGAACTGTTCGATCATGTCCGTGAAATCAATCAGATGATGAGTGCGCTTGTATTTCTCCAGGGTCTCGTGCATGTATCTAAGCTTCATCCAGTCTATATCGCGTCCTATCTGTTTCCATGTGTTCTCGAGTGATTGGCGAGTATTTCGGGCATACCCTAGTATAAACATAAGGGTGTCTCCGAGAGCACTGCTAAACGGGTCGTCCTCGCGAATGAATCCTTTGAAGGGAAAGCCGGTCATTTCGCCGAGTTCTTTGTAGTGTTCTCGTTGAAGGACTTGGGCTGACTGAGCACCAGTAGCTTTGAAAGCAATGCTATGAAGAGTCTTGAAGAAGGGAAGCTCTCGCTGCGAATAGGGGAACTGATCAAGTACCCGGTCTCGAGCCTCGTAGGCGCCTTTCCGGGTAAAGGACACGAATGCTATCTGCCTTGGTGAGATTCCGGATCCGAGTTCTTCGGATAGGATCTCAAGCAGTCGGGTCGTTTTGCCCGTGCCCGGAGGGCCGAGTATTAGTTTCGTTTGCATCTGTTAGATCCGTTTCCATGATGAAATCAAGTAGATCTCCGGGTCGATGAAACTGATTCTCTAAGAAGTTGATCCGTTTCCAAATACTGTCGTTGGGTGATGTATAGAATCGGGTCTTGAAGCTATGAAAGGCATATGCGATCTCGCGACGAGTCGAGTAGCCGATATATTGATCTTTGTTAATCACAAAGATCTCATCAGATATATCGATTTTGCGAAAATGAAGCTCATCCAGCATCGTTTTCTCTAGTTCTGTTGGCAAGTATATTTCGGAATCTGCATGACCGAACCATCCGACAGACAAAACGATGTATCCCATCATTGTGTGCAAGAAGTTAGCTGCGATGAACTCGTCTTTGAATCGAGTACTACCGCATAATGTGATTATTTTGGTCTTCGCCATTAGATAAGTCCTTTCTCCAGCGCCAACCACTGCGGAATTTCGATCGTTAGCGATCGGCCGGGGAGAAGATCGTCCGGATCCACGTTTCGAATCTGTGACTTCGGGATCCAAACATCGTCGTCATCGATCTGCTCTGTGATCTTCACGGCCATTTCCGTGACATATTCGATCTCGACCGCGAGTTCGATAACGTCATCCTCGTTTTCGTGGAACGGGTCGTAGTTCATGTTTGGTTTCTCCTTCTGCCTCTCAATGTTCATTTGTAGTTCGAAAGCTTTCCGCATCCATGCAGCTACGGTACCTGGCTTCATCGACTGGAGATACTCGTTTGTCTTTGGATCCACGTTCACGGTGTATCCATGTGGGAATTTGGCATATGTCATTAGAATGGCTCCTCGTCCATTTTGGGTAAATCGAATTCCTCGGTCTGCTTCTCGAAGACCGGAGTTGACCAGACGCGGATCGTTTTTCCCTTGATTCGTAGCACTTTGTTCTCGCCGCCGAGTTTTCGAATGTTAGCATAAATGGCGTTGGGCGAGAAGTCATAGAACTTCTTGCTATTCAAATATCTAATCAGATCGGCGGACACGAAGTGAGTCCGTTCATGCTCTTCGTCTGTCCATGGCCGACCACGAAGAAGCCCGTCCTTTTCATCGTCAACACCGATCGTGCAAAAGTTCTGTAAATGGAACTTGAACTGTCCTGCAGGGCCCGCATCCTCCGGCGCCTCGATCCGCTCCACTTTGTCCAGGCGTGATTGTAGGATCCTGTCCCATGTGGCCGGCTTCATCATCGGCGGTATGACGTGAATCCTTTCGAAGCACACGCGCCGAAACTTTGTCTGATCTAGAAGATCGCTTGTCTGGAATTCCAACTCGGTCCCTTCGACTTCCATGTACCACACTGGCGGACTTGTTTCTACTTTCCTTAGGATCCCGAGCTTGATCTTTGGTTCGTCTTCTGACTGGCCTATTCCGAATGTTCGAGCAAGACACAACTCTCGATTGCAAAAGTCTCTTAACGGAGGCTGGTCGCATGTGTAGAAATAGGACTTCTTTCGATGCGGCTTGACAACTTTTAGAACTGTCTCGGCGCGAGCAGGCGGCTTGACATAGGCCTGGTTGATCAGTTCGAGTTCGGGTTCCCAGTTGTCCTTGTGCTTTAGCTTGCAGTACACTGCGAAATTGAACAGGCTTGAATCCTTTTGGCCTGTCACGATTCCAATTGTGGCTAAGTACTGCAAGCATGGCGGGGCGTCCTCAAGATCGTCGATCAACTTCGGCTTTATGATCTTTAGATC
>JABAHP010002027.1_pt3 | contig 22591 bp, 21 predicted proteins | sample 7062081 | NCBI WGS metagenome assembly JABAHP01 (sample SAMN14534357, study PRJNA622989) | marine sediment metagenome | biome: marine biome [ENVO:00000428]; feature: marine pelagic biome [ENVO:01000023]; material: deep marine sediment [ENVO:00002113] | place: India: Gulf of Kutch | collected...
GAGCGCTGGGACCTGCTGGCCTACACCAACCTGGGCCGGCCCAAGTACCGCCGCCTGGAGCGATGTTACGTCCTGGAGGACGCGCCGCTGCTCACCCGGGCCACCATGGAAGCCCTGCACGCCATAGCCGTGGAGCGGGTGCCGTCGGCGGTTTGGTCCGGGGCCACGCGCAGGGAGGAGGGTACCCAAGATGAGTAGCCGTTTCCCCTACCGGGACCCCGGCGAGGCCGCCGCCTTTGCCCTCGGGTACTTTGCCCGGCTGCGGTCCGATCCCGATATTCGGCGTACCTGGCTGGGTCTGAGATCCCTCATCCAGGTGCGGATCACCAAGCCCGATATCTCTGTATTCGTGGACACCCGCGACGGCGAAACGATGGCCGTCGAGCCGGGCATCACCACCGAGAAACCGGCCCTGACCCTGAACCTCGGCGCTGATACCTTCCACCGCATCTATGCCGGCGAGATGAACGTCTTTCTGGCCTTTGCCACGCGCAAGATCAAGACCTCGGGCAACGTGGCCCTGATCATGAAGACCACCTGGACCCTGCCTCAGGCTATCCGCATCTACCGCCAATACGGCGCCGAGCTGGGCCTGCCCGGCTTTGAAGCCGAAGAGGTGCTGGTTGATGCAGTCCCGTTGGAGTCAAAGGCGGCGACCCGCGTGGAGCGGTTGCTGGAGCGGCGGCTGCGCACGCGCCCCGAGGTGTGCATCGAGCGCGCCAGGTTCTACACCGGCTCGATGCGCGATACCGAGGGCCAGCCACAGATCATCCGCCAGGCCAAAGCGCTGGCCCGCGTGCTGGAGAACCTGACGGTCCGCATCGAGCCGGACGAGCTGATCGTCGGTTCCATTACCGGCAAACTGCTGGGCGGCGGTGTCTATCCCGAGGGTGTCGGGTCCCGCGTTCTGGGCGAGCTGGAGACCATCGCTTTCCGCGATCCCAACCCATTCACGGTCAGCGACGAGCAACTGCGCGAACTGCGCGACGAGATCGTACCCTACTGGCGGGGCAAGACGCTGGAGGATCACGCCCGGGTCCGCTGGTCGCCCGAGGTAACCGAGGCCATCGACCAGGTGGCCCCCTTCATCGCCACCGAGATTGCCGGCATCGGCCACATGCTGCTGAACTTCCCGGCTATTCTGGACCAGGGATTGGAGCATTTCGTCCAGGAGGCGACCCGCAAGGAGCGAGCAGCGAGCGACAAGCAACAGGCCGAGTTCTTCAGGGCCGCCGCTATCGCCTGCCGCGGCGTGATCCACTTTGCCCAGCGCTACGCGGAGGAGGCGGAGCGGCTGGCTGGCAGGGAGCAAGATCCGGCCCGGCGCGAGGAACTCTCACAGACTGCCGCCAACTGCCGCCGGGTCCCGGCGCACCCGGCCCGCACCTTCCATGAGGCGCTACAGGCCATGCAGCTCGTCCTGGTGGCGGCGCAGATCGAGGATTTCGAGTCGGCCTTTTCCATTGGCCGGCTGGACCAGATCCTGTGGCGCTTCTACGAGGCGGACCTGAAGGCCGGTCGCCTGACCGAGGAGGGAGCGCTGGAACTGTTGCAGTGCTTCTATATCAAGGTCAGCCACTCCATCCCCCTCTTTGACGCCGACGTGAGCCTGGCCTTTGCGGGGATGACGGCCTTTGCCAACGCCGTCGTGGGCGGCACCGATGCCCAGGGGCGCGACGCCACGAACCCCGTCTCCTACCTGGCGGTAGAGGCGATGCGCCGGGTCAACACCCAGCAGCCCAACTTTGGCGTGCGCCTGCACTCCGGCACGCCCCCCGAATTCCTGGATGCCGTTACCCGGGCGATGGCCGGCGGTCTGCAGAATATCCAGTTCTTCAACGACGGGGCCATCGTCTCCGCGCTCGCCAACCGGGGTATCCCGCTGGAGCAGGCGCGGGACTATGGTATCATTGGCTGCGTCGAGCCGGCGGTGCCCGGCGCCAGTTTTACTTCCTCCGACGCGGCGCTGTTCAACCTGGGGCTCTGCCTGGAACTGGCCCTCAACGATGGCCGGGGGCGTCTCTTTACTGACCAACTGGGCCTGCCCACCGGCGATCCGGGCCGCTTCACTTGCGTCGAGGACCTGATCGACGCCTACCGTCGCCAGGTGGCTCACCTGGTGGGCCTGATGGTGGGGGCACTGGACGTCCTGGCAGAGGTGCATGCTGAGTTCAAGCCCAAGCCCTGGATCTCGGCTACCACAGACGACTGTCTGGAGCGCGGCCTCGATCTCACCTGGGGCGGTGCCCGCTACGATTTCACCGGGGTGCAGGGGGTGGGTTCGGCGACGGTGGGGGACTCGCTGGCTGCGCTGGATGCCCTCGTCTTCCGGGAGGGGCGGGTGACCATGGAGGAGCTGCTGTCCGCCCTCGACGCCGATTTCGAGGGCCACGAGTCCCTGCGCCAGATGCTGGTCAACCGCGCGCCCAAGTATGGCAACGACGACGAGGCAGCGGACCGCTACACCCGGCTGGCTGCCGAGATCTATTGCCAGGAGGTCGCCAGGCGCCCCAACCCGCGGGGCGGTTGTTACCAGCCCGGCCTCTACTCGGTGACCACCCATGTGGCCCTGGGACTGGCTGTAGGGGCCACGCCCGACGGTCGCCGCTCGGGAACGCCGCTATCACAGGGCATCTCGCCGGTGCAGGGGCGCGACCGCCAGGGCCCGACCGCAGCCATGAAATCAGCAGCCCGGCTGAACCATACCCTGGTGTCCAACGGGTCGGCTTTCAACCAGAAGCTCAACCCGGCCTTTCTGCGGGGCGGCAAGGGACCCGAGGCGCTGGCTGGGCTGCTAAGCGGCTACTTTTCCCTGGGTGGCATGCAGTTGCAGTGGAACCTGGTGGACGGCGAGATGCTCCGGGCGGCGCAGCAGCACCCCGAGGACTATCGCGATCTGGTGGTGCGCGTCTCGGGCTACAGTGCCTATTTTGCCGACCTGGAGCAGGTGGTGCAGGACGATATCATCGCCCGGATGGAACACGTCCTGTGAGGAGTGTCGCCCCCAGGCGACGGACAGTTAGTTCTATACCCAACTGGTGGCAGTAGCCCTCGATCTCGCCGATCACGTCTTTGTCAGGTAGCTGGATACTCCCCGCCGGCACGCCTACCTGCTCCAGCCAATCCTTGCTGATCCAGGTCACGATCTCACCCCGTGGAAGCTGCCCCAGCAAGTCCTTGAGATCCTCCGTCCCCGTCACCGAAACCTTGACCCACCCGCTCTCGCTGACCATATCCTCCGCCGCTACGACCTCTTCGTAGCTCTTGAGCCGGTTGGTGCCGGTGACCAGTGTAAACCGCCACTCGTCCCCCTGTTCTGCAGGCCAGCTATACAGCTCGTATCCCTTTCCCGAATGGGGCAGGGGGCTGTCCCACCCCGTCGGTGTTGCCCGGGTCTGCAAAAAACTCCCGCAACCGGCCAGCACAAATGCCGCCAGGAATAGCAGGCCAGGGAAGGCTCTCGGTGTCGGTTTGGCGCGTGTGGGTCTCATGATCCATTCTCTCCTTGCCAGCCAGTGCTTTCCCCGCCCGGCGCAGGTTGGGCAGCTTCCCTTGTCCTGCGCATCCAACAGAACCGGATCTCGGGAACCGCTCCGGCTCGGCGAACGTGCTCGCGCAGGAAACCGTATTGCGTCGCATCGAGCTTCGTTTTCCGAAGGTCCGGGGCCTCCCTCCAGAACTCCCCCGCCTGCGCGAACCCGGCTTTCCGGTAACAGCGGACGGCGCGTTGGTTGCTTGCCGCCACGTCCAACTGCAAGGCCTCCATGCCGCTGCCAAACCACCACTCACTCACGAGTCTCAGCATCTGCGTGCCGATTCCTTTGCCACACCAATCGGGGCGCACGCGGAGCGACATATTCCGTGCTATCCGGCTGGGCCAGTCGATGCGGAGCAGGGCAATGTAGCCGATGGCCGCATGCGATCCGCGATCGCACACCAGCGTGATCCGATCCTCTCTTTGGACCCGGTCTGCAAAGAACGCATCGCGTTCCGCTGGGCCAAAGGAGCGAAAGCTGAAATCAAAGGCCTGGTAGGGCCAGGGGTACCGGGGCCACGAGACCAGCAGGTCCAGGTCCGCCCGGGTGCAGAGCCTGATGATCATCGAGTCGCTTCTCAGAGGGAGCGCTTCGTAGAGGTTTCTGGCCAACGAGTTGTGCATCCTGCCCTTTCTGTCCTGTCTGGTATCCTATCCTCGGTCTACGGCTCGCTCCATAGCTGCCAGCCACCCAGCGGGTGCAGCATGATCACCTCATCACCCGGCCCCTTCAGGTAGCAGGTCTGCCAGGAGCGCCCGCCTGAGGGCGCGGCATTGTCGCACTGGAGGATGGCGTCATAGCCGAATTCGGGTGCCAGGCCCCAGCCAAGCTGTTCGTGAAAGCCCGGCGACTGGGCAATGTCGCCACGCCAGACCAAGCCAAACCCGCTCACCGGCGCGTGCAGTCCCTCGGGTGCCTGGAACTCGGATGACGTGTCGCCCGTGATCTCCAGCGGGTCGTTGATTAGATCCAGCTTGTTCCGCTCCGAGTCCTCGTAGAGCGGCGCGTCCCGGAGGATGTAGTAGCGGCCCGGCTCCTCCAGCCAGATCATCGTGCCCTGCTGGAAGCGCTGGGCGGCGGCGTAGGTGTGGAGCGGCTCCAGGGGGCAGATGACCGCCTGCGGCTCGTCGCTGAAGAACCAGGTCAAAGCGCACTTGAGCCCGACCGATGCCTGCCCGGTGGCGGTTGCTGCCGGGTCGGCAGTCTCGATGGTGAGGGTGAAATCAACGCGCGGGAAGGAGGCCGCTGCGGGCGGAATGGTAAAAGACGCGGTTCCCGAGAGGGGCGCCTGCCAGCAGTCATCCCTCGTAAAGAGGACATAGCGGGCGCTCGGGCAGATGGTCGCCTTGTCCCCCCTTGCTTCCCAGCGCAAGGTGACCGTTTCACCGGCCCAGGCTTCCGTCAGGCTGGCGGTGAAGCTGAGTACCTTGGGGCCGGGTGGCGGGCTGGTGGATGTCGGTGCCGGGGTCGCGGTCCAGGTCGGCGTGGCAGCGGGTTCCGAAGTGGGGGTTGCCGTCCACGTCGGCGGCGCTGCTGTCGGGTCAGGCGTAGCAGGCGTGATAACGACTGGCGTCAAAGTCGCATCCAGCTCTGCTATCTCGACGGTCGATGTCGGGCTTCCGGTTTCGAGCCCGATCTCCAGCGTGCCCCGGCACCCTGCCACAAGCAGGGAAACCACCAGCATGGTGATCGACAAGAACTGCTTCCTCATCACGTCGCTCCCCGGAATTCGAACTCGTTTTCTAGTATATCACATTTCTGCTACGGACAGATGACCATCAGGTGACCAATCTGTGACACTCAGTGCCTAGCACCGGATCTTCCAGGCCGGTGCGATCCCAGCGTAATCATCAGAAACTTGGTGAGAGAACCATTCAGTCAGGCAGAAAATCCACCCGCACGACGCGGCCATTCTGGAACACCAACACCCCTACCTCTACGTTGCCCCAGGCCTGTGTGGTATGGCGGTAGCTCACCGTCCCCCAGTCGATGCCTCCCTGTTCATCCACCTGGGCCATGGGGCTAACGCCTTTGATGTAGCCATCCATGATCTCGTCGGCCTGCGCCTCTGTGATCCCTACCGCGACGCGGTCGAGGGCCCGGAGGAAGGGCTTGCGGGTGTTCCAGTCGACGAAACGGACCGAGCCGAGCGCAACCAGGAACAGGGTGAGGATCACGATCTTCTCGCGCAAGGGCCTGGAATAGAGTAGCAGCAAGCCTGCCAGCGCCCAGCAAAACGCATAAAGTGCCACGAGCCCGGGATGGAGCGAAATCGAGCCCGCCAGGTCCAGGATGAGGAACACGCTCAGCGCGATCCAGAATGCCAGGCCCAGCAGCAGATACTGCACCCGTGTTCCCTTGCCGGACCTTCCGCGCAAGAGTTCCACGCTCCGTCGGGGTCTATCGGGCCATCTGCCCAGTACTATCCGGACGACGGCTGCCCCGCCCAACAGCGCCAGTCCAGCCAGGAGGGGAAGCACGATAAATCCATGCAGAGCATTCTGTGGATCGAGGGCAAGACGGTGGGGTGTCCAGATTGCCCCGTCGTCACCCTGTGTCGATTCTGCGCGCGCACCACCCATCTGGCCCTCCGACGAGGTGCCCTGCTTGGCGCTGGGTTCCTCTTCGGGAACCCCGGCCTCCACGAAATACCAGACTCCCTCCCTCAGGGCATGGAACCAGACCGTGTCGGGGCCGGCTTCGACGTTGTAGATCGCTGCCTCGCAGCACCGGTTGTGGACCACACTTTCGTAGGTGTTCGGTAGCGTCTGACTGCCGTAGGACAAACGCACCAGGCCATCCTGCTCAAAAAAGTAAAATGGTTTATCGCCGATCAACGCGAACTCAAAGGCAGCATCGTAGCCCAGTTTCTGGCCCATATCCTGTCCATCCATGATGAGCTGGTCGTCCACCGCCAGCACCCAGTGGTCGTCCCAGGCAGTGAAGGAGCGCAAAGGCATATAGGCGCCCATGTTGACGGCGGTCCCGGTGTAGACCGCCCGACCGTCCAGCTCGACCTGGTAGGTGATGGTTGGGAAACCGGTGGACGTGATCCGAGCCAGGGCATCACCCACGTACGCCGGGGGCAGCCAGTAGCTTGCCTCCCAATCCCAGGCCTGGACCTCGTCGCTGCGCACCAGCAGATACGGGGGTTTGGCGCCCCCCGCGTTCTCTGCCGCCAGGATAAACTCGGTGCCCGAAGCATTGACCGAGACTGTCCAAACGCGCTCCAGGCCGGGCAGCAGCGGCTCATCCTCGCCTTGGCGGTAGAGGTCGTAGTAGATCCTTGGCCATGTCCCCAGAGGGTTCGGCGTGGACTCTAGCCGGTAACCAAAGGGCGCCAGGGCGGTATTGGCACGTGCCGTCGAGCGCTCGGCAGCACGGGCGCGCAACACCTCGATCCGGGCCAGGATCTCGTCGCCAAGCTGGTCATTGTACTCGAGGGGCCCCGGCCCGATCACGCCCGCGTCGACGATGGGGATCTCGCGCACGGTGAGGCCAGGCCGCACTATCTCCGCACCCTCGTCAAGTGGCACAGGGGCAACGGTGGGTTCCGGCCCACTGTCCGCGCCCCGATCTGGCGGGAGTACCGCTGTGATCCCACCAAGATACGGGATGCCCACTGTTAGGATCAGCACTGCGATGAGGCCCAAGAATGACAGGGCAAGGATCGCCATCCAGTTCCGCGAGCGTCGCTCTTTCTTCATCGTCACCTCCCGTTCTCACACATCTGCAGAGGTTACCCCTTGCCAGAGCCCGCTATTCCTGCTCCCTCTTTGTTCTGGTCGCCAGCAAGACCACCAACACGGCTACCGTGACCGCGATGCCTGTTATACCCACAAAGCCCAACACTAGCAATTCTGCTATGCTAACACTCATCGTACCCTCCAGCCGGATCCTTCTGTTCCACAGTTAGCAGCGGCAGTCCCAGGTCGCGGATCTTGACCAGCAACCCGTGCAGGGCGCACTGATCGCGTATCGGTCCCGCCAGAACGGTGTTGCCGTCGTCTGTTGCCGTGATCGATAGGCCATCCAGCCACTCCGACCACGACTCATCGAGAATGCCTCGGATCTTGATCTCGTAGAGCGCTCCCTCGTTGCGCATGGTAGGTTCGGGCACCGGTTGCCCTCCTTGTCCTCAGGTTTTCGTCTGTGAGACCCATCCACTGGTCCGCACCATCCTTTTGCTTGGCCCACTGGGCAATGTCTTGCCCCTCGCGCTCACAGTGGGGGAATCGTGATCTCCAAGGTGTACTCGGCCCTGCTTACACCCTCCGCCCGCACAGAAACCAAATAATCCTGGGTGGTGGGTAGCACTCCGTCAAAGTCACTGCCAGCGACGCGTCCGCTCAGAAGCACCTGGCCGTCGGCGCCCGAGATAACCAGATCGATCTTTCCTCGAGTGGTACGTGGGATGACGAGCATCCGCTGGCCCGCGAGGGCGCGGAGGACATAGTGGCGCACGTCGCCCGCCGCCAGGCTGCCCGCGACCTCGGCCGAGATGGCGCCGGGCGCAAAGCGGATGCGGACGGGAATGAGCACGCTCATCCGGTAGTCCACGGCGCCCGCGTCGGATACCAGCTCGACATAGTAGTCCTGGGTGCTGGGGACGACAGTGCGAACGTGGGCCTCGCCTAGCGGCCTCACCACAATACCGTCGGCCCCTACGATGGAAAAGCGCAGCCCTCGACCTGTCGTGCCCACGGCGGCGTTCATCTCGATGAACTGGCCTTCTGCCACGCCCATGACATAGATGGCGCGGCCGCCGTCGGGCAGGGAGCCCTCCACCGTGGCCTGGGTGGTCCCTGGGGCAAAGCGGATGCGCTCGACGGCGGGTGCGGGTGGTGGCATCGGGGTTCGGGTCGGGTAGGCTGCCGGGGTGGAGGTGGGTTCCAACGAGGAGGTCGCCGTCCAGGTGGGCGGCGCTGCGGTCAAATTGGGTGCAGTTGCGACCGGGTCCGGTCCAAGTGTGGTCGGGGTGGCAGTGGCGCCCGGCCCTGCGATCTCGGCGGTGACCGCCGGGCTTTCGCTATCAAGTCCGATCTGTAGCGTGCCCCGGCATCCTGCCAGAAGCACGGGCGCCACGAGCGTCAAGATGATCGACAGAGGTCGATTCCTCATCCCGCTACCTCCTTGCCACGAATAAACGACAGCCAGTCAACCAAACTGCGTCAAACTGTCACAAATATAGGACTCTCTCAGGCCCGTCGAGGTTCCCTCCACCTGGTACTGCAGCCTCGTCAGGGTACGTACTGCTCTTTGATACTGGTCACAACGCTGCTGCGGAGCGAAATCCAATATGGGGCTGAGAGCAGATGGGAGGTCGAATCCTCGCAGGAAAGCCGGCAAAATCGCTCCAGGGTAATCAGCTCGTCCGGCCTGAAGCTGCCGTCGGGCCCGTGGCTCAGCGTCTGCATGGTGATTGAGACCCCCTCGGCTAGCGGGTATGCGACTAGGCCGTTGTCGAGGTCCCTCATGTAGGATGGATTGGGCGGCTGGCAGTCCGCGTCAGTGCTGCCACAGAGCCCATCCTCGCGCATGGCCTTCGCCGCCTCCGCACCCGTCAGCCACTCGACCTTGTCGAAGGCAATCATCTGTTGGTCATTCTGTTCCCACAGACCCCTGATGTAGCCTATGATCTCTTTCCTTTCGGGCGTTATCACCTTCCCCCCTGACCGGTTGAAGATAATCTCGTGGCATGGGATCTGGACCGGGCCCAATTCCTCCATGGTCGTGGCCATCTCATCCTCCGAACTAGCGACGTGCGAGGTCCTGGGCGACAGGAACTTGACCGAGTACTCCCCGGGCGTGGACAGGTCATACCCTTCGGCCAGATCTACCACCACCGACACGGACGCCCCAGCATCGAGCGCGACATAGTCATCGGGCGTCGGTGGCATTCTCGAAGCGAGTATGCCCTGGTACGGGATCAGTTCCCCGTCGCGCTTGACGGCCAAGATCTCACCGGCGATCCCTTCCAGGGGGGTGTACCACCTTAGCAGGTAGAGCCTGGCGTCGCTCTCATTGACCAGGGTAAACTTCAATTGCGTGCTCTCGCCGCTGGACATCTGGGGCGGAACTTCCAGGGATGCCCGGAAGCCCGACTGGGATGCCTGGGAGCCCCCGAAACCCGGCAGGGGGCCTCCGATATCCTCGCTCTTGGGCGCCCAGCTACAGGCGCCCAAGAGCAGCGCCGCCAGCAGAATCGCCCAGAACGCGCCAGACCAGTATCTACTCTTCATGATCCTATCTCCTCGTTTTCCTGGGGCCGTGCTCCTCCGGTGGCATCAACCGGTGAACTCCTGACATGAGCCCAGCATAGCAGACAAGGGGGGGCATGTCGTCCACCGAAAGTTGGATTCGAGGGGTGGATTCAGGAGAGGGGGGAGCGAGTGAGGAACGTGTGTCAGTCGTGCTAGCCAAGCGCCCGAAAATAGTCTTCGAGCGTGTGTGTGCCAAACTGGGGGGCCACGTTCTCGTACTGGCCTGCAGTGACAAAAAAGTCTAGCAGGTCGGCGCCGTGCCCGTCGAACAAGCGCATGGTCTTGATCCCCGCTTTTGCCATCCAAGCTGGTATATGCGTGATCTTGGGCGCCTTATCCAGGGTCGAGAAGGCCAACGCGGCAATCTCGTTCTGACTGTACGCAACCGGCCCTCCAGCGGGAACCTCAGCGCCGCTGCCGGTGGCTGCATCGACGCAAACCCAGGCCAGGTCGGCGCCGTGGATCGGATTCAATAGTTTTTCGCCGTCTCCGAAAAGGTATGCCCGCCCAGATTTCGCCATCTGGTAGTATTCACCGATGTCCGAGAAATAGCCGGTTGGCCGGATGACCGTGTGCGGCAGGCCCGATGCTTGCAGCTCGCGCACGAAATCCTCGTGGGCTTTGATGATCGCCAGGTGTTCCATCAGGTGGGCGTTGTACACCGACACGTAGACGAATTTCTCGACCGAGGCCTCCAGAGCGCGGTCCAGAATGTTCTTGTTGCCCTGGTAGTCCACATCGTGAAAGCTCAGTTCATCCTTCTGGCGGGTCATGCCCACAGAAGAGAAAACAACCTCGATCCCATCGCACAAGCCATCCAGCGTCTCGGGATCGGTGACCTCACCCAGAAACAGATCGTCGATCTGATCCCGCACGGCAGGCGCCATAAAGGGACCTGGCTCCGCTAGCCTCTCCGCGTTCCTCGCCAGGGCGCGAACCCAATGACCCTGCCTCTTGAATTCCTGGACGACAAAGCGCCCCAAGTAGCCGGTCGAGCCGGCGACCAACACCGCCATAGTTTGTTCCGATTCAGTTTCCATCAGTTCAGCCTTCCTCTCGCCCTCGCGTGGTGCAGGCGGCCCGTGTCCCTACCCAGGAGGTTCACGGGCTTTTCATCTCGACTCTAATCTCATAGTGCTGCGATCGACTATCAAAGCGGGATAGCAAAACTCTGGCCTTTTCCGGAACCACGGCCGCCTCGTAATCCTCTCCTGCAAACTCGCGGACAGCATCCAGCGAGTCAAACATCATGATCGTGACGAACTCGACTTCTTCGCCGGTCTTGCGGCGAAGAAGCTGAATGCCCTTGAACCCACGGATCTGCCTGCTCTGAATGCCGGCAAAGATCTCATCCCTTAACAGTGCCTCATACGCGTCGGCGTTGCCGGGCAGTGTCCACCCATGCCAGATTCGGCTAATCATTGTTCGTTCCCCCTTTTCCAAAATAGATCCTCAATCGGCAATAACACCGGACCCGGCCTCGGGTTTCCCAGGCATGTTGCCTCTAGGTCCGCTACGCGTCCACCCGCATCCATCGGCCTCTGCGAAACCACAGCCCCAGCAATAGCCCGTTGGCCAGATTGGCCAGAGCCCGCCCCCACCAGATGCCGGTCATGCCCCAGCCCAGTCCCTGTGAGAGGGCCCAGGCCAGGACCACCTCCACCCCCCAGAGGCTGACCAGGTTGATGCCCATGGCCGGCACAGTGTTTCCAGCTCCGGCAAAGCTGCGAGCCAGTACTACGCCCACCGCACTGGCGACCTCAGACCACGCCACTAGGCGCAGGCACTCGGAGCCAACAGCTGCCACACCGGGTGTGGGATCGAATAGGGCGATCAGCGAGGGCGCAAGGAGGCTGAGCACCCCTGCCGCAGCAGCCATATAGCCCGCCGCGTACGCGCTCACCCACCAGGCGCTCCGCTCGCTGCGTTCCGGCTGCCCGGCGCCCAGGTTCTGGCCGACGAGGGTACTGGCCGCGTTGCCCAGGCCAAAGCACGGGATCAAGGCGATCAGCAGCAGCCGGTTGGCTACACCATAGCCGGCCGTGGCATAGGTGCCATAGAACCCCACCAGGGCCAGGATGGCCAGCCGCGAGGACGATCGCAGCGTCATCTGGACCGTGCTGGGCAGCGCGATGCGGGCGATCCGTTTCATCAGCGCGAGGTCGGGTCGCAGGTGGCCTAGGTGGAGCCGAATGCGCGCCCGCCCTTGCGCGAGGATGACCACCTGCAGGGCCAGGCCCGTTGCGTAGCCCAACACAAAGGCCCAGGCCGAGCCCACAACCCCCAGGGGCGGGACGGGGCCCAGGCCCAGGATCAGCACCGGCTCCAGCAGCACCGTGGTCGCTGTGGACAGCATCAGCACCCGCATCGACCACCGGGCCTCGCCCGCGCCCCGCAACACAGAGTTGATCACAAAGCTGAGAACCAGGGTCCAGATGCCCAGCAGGGAAACCTGCAGGTATGCCAGCCCCAAGGGCAGGACGTCAGCGCCTGCGCCCAGGAGGATAAGGAGCGGCCGGGCCGCAGCCAGCCCCAGCCCGCCCACCAGCAGCGATGCGCCGAGGCCCAGCAAGATGGTCTGCCCGGCAGCGTGGGCAGCAGCGTCACTGTCCCCGGCGCCAACCCGCCGGGCCACCACGGCCATCCCGCCAATGCCCAGCCCGTTGGCCAGGCTGTTGAGCACCCAGCGCACCGTGGCGCAGATGGTCACTGCCGCCAGGGCGGCCGAGCCCAGGCGCCCCACCCAGTAGGCATCCAGCACCTGGGCCACGTTCAGGATCCCAAGCTCCAGCATCATGGCCGGCGCCAGGTACCAGATCGCCCGGTGCAGGCTGCCCCTGGTCAGATCGCGTCCCTTTGCCCGCTGGGCCTGTGCCGCCTGGCTCGTCGCGTGGGTCATTGGATGGCGAACGTCACCTGCACCCGGGTGCTCAGTTCTAGTTCGCCCGGCGCGAACCCGCCGCTCATGATGGTTTCCGGCGTCATGGCTGCGGGCCAGGCGCCTATCACCTCGCTGACAGACTGTACCTCGCCCAGTTCGACGCCAGCCAGACTGGCCAGTTCGGCGGCCCGCGCTTTTGCATCGGCCATCGCCTTTTCGCGGGCCTGGCCCTGCCAACTGCCCTCGTCAGATACGGTAAAGGTCACCCCATATACCTGGTTGGCCCCGGCCTCGACTGCCGCGTCCACCACGTCTCCCGCCTTTTCGACGTCGCGCACGGTGATGCGGAGTATGTTCGAGACCCGGTAGCCTTCCTGGCCTTCCACCATGGGGCCCTCCTGCATTACCGGCTTTAGCTCGCGCTCGTAGTGGATGCTGTAGTGGCTGGTCTGGATATCCTTCTCGTCGATGCCCATCTCCTCCAGCGCGGTGTGGATGGCCACCATCTGGCGGTCGACCTCGGCCTTGGCTTCGGATACGGTGTCGGCCCTGGCTTCCGCGCCGACGTTGACCTGGGCGATGTCGGGCACCAGGCTCACCTTGCCGGTGCCGACTACCGTGATCGTGCGCGCCGCGTTCTGCGCGGGGGATGAGGGCGTAGCCTGCGACTCGGCCCTGGGTGTTATGACCATAGTGATGCCCGCGATCAGTAGTACGGCCATCGTGGCGACCAACAGCAGCTCTTTGAACCTTTTCATTTCTCGTCTCCTTTGCTCTTGATGCTCTTGACCTGAATCTCGGAACGTTTACTCTCTAGCCGGGCGTGCCGTTCTCTGGCGCAGCAAGAGAACGGCAATGACGACAGACCCAACTAGCAGCGCGCCGCAGGCCATGCCGATCACCCCGCTGAGGATGGCAAGCTCGGCTGGCCCGATGCTGGGAATAGAAAGCATGTCAGCCTCCGTAAAGCTATGCTCGAGCTCGAACTCTGTGGATAGTATATCAGACGAGGGGATAGAGCGTCGTCCACCCAAAGATGGATATGGGGGGTGGAACGAGTTCTCTTGGGGGCGCAAGGTGCCCTGGAATTACACCAGGCCCAGGAACTGGGCCCGGGCCACTGCCCGGGTCCGGCTCTTCACTCCGAGCTTGCCATAGATATGATTGACGTGCGACTTGACGGTGCTCACGGCGACGACCAACTCCTCGGCGATCTCCCGGTTCGACAGGCCGGCAGCGAGGAGCCCCAGCACCTCTAGCTCGCGCTGTGTCAGCGGCTCGACGAGAGCTTGGGCTGCAGGTGAGGCTGCTCTGGTATCCTCCCCATAGGCCGCCAGGAGCTTGCGGACATAACTCGGCCTTATACCCCCGACCAGGGCCCGGCGCAGCAGAAGGGCCATCGGTTCGCCCTCATCAACAAAGGTGCGCACGTACCCTTCCGGCTCAGCGAAGGATAGTGCCCGCTCCAGCGCCGACAGTGCCCGATCTCCATCATTCACCATCTGGAAGGCCAGGGCCTGGAGGACAAGGATCGTAACCATGTTCTCCACCCGTCCCGCGGCCCTGGCTGCTTCAAGCTGGCGCTGTAAAAGATCGAGCGCTTCGCGAACTCGGGTCCTTTGGCTCCGAGGATCCATCAGGGCGTTGGCCATCAGCTCTCGGGCCCTGGCAAGGTGAACCAATTCATGAAGGTAGTCGGTCCCGCCATCCGAGTCTGGCAGATGTAGCCCTTGCCAATCGGGTACTGCCACGCGATCCTGGTGGGTCATCCGCAGCCGCATTCGCCACCCAGCTACCCTGGCCAGCACATAGGGGTTTCCGCATCTCTGGGCCGCCTGCTCTGCTTCCGCCATTGTGCGTATTGCCTGTTCGATCTCTTGCCGAGCCAGGTGAACCTGCGCGAGGATGAAGCGGCCGGCAGGAATGGCCTCCACGAGCCCCCCCAGCTTGATTATCTCAATTCCCTTCTCAGCGTTGCGCTTCGCACTGTCCAGATCGGCCCATTCGTAATGCAGCCTGGATAGTCCGATATAGGAAAAGCCGGCAGAGGGCGCGGGCCTGCCACCCTTCGTCGATGCCAATTGCAGGGCCTGGTGTTGAACCTCTGCTGCCTCACGCAGTCGGCCCTGCATCTGCAATGCCTCGCCCAGAATACCCCTGGCGAACACGGCCAAATAGATCCGGCCCGCAGCCTCACTCAGCCGGATCATCTCGGTCAATTCCTGGATAGCCGCGGCTGGGTCGCCACTGATCAGTGCGTCATTGCCCAGGATTACCGCAGCCATGCCCCGCGAGAACCACTTCCTCTCGGGTAGATACTCAAACACCTGCTGCGCGAATTCGGTTGCCAGGGATGTCTCATCGTGCAGACTGGCAACGTAGGCGCGGACGGCGGCCACCTCTCCCGGCACCTGCTGCACATCGACGCCCTGGAGATACGATTCAACGCTGTCCAAGTCGCCGCCAAGAGCCAATGCCCAGGCATACAGGATGCCGAGTTGGGGCCGAGAGCGTTCTAGTTCGCTGGGCAGCCTGTCCAACCAACCGCGCAAGGTCCGTACTTCACCGCGCATCACGGTGGTCCAGGCAGTCCACTCGATCAGATCCGCTGCCCGTTCATCGTCACCAGCTTCCAGGGCATGGCTAACTGCCTCTGGGATGAAGCCTCTCTGTTCGTACCACTTGCTGGCCCGGCTGTGCAGTGCGGGCACCAGGTCGCCCTGTTCCCGATGCAAGCGCTGGCGCAGCAGGTCGGCAAAGAGGCGGTGGTAGCGATACCAGCGCCTCTCCTCATCCAGCGGGACGGTGAAAAGATTGCCGGCGTCCAGGGTCTCCAGGATTGACTGGCTGCCTGCTTGCTCTGCCGGGGCGCTGTGCGGTTCGAAGCCGGATCGCACTGCGGTTGTTGATGAACCGCTGGGCGGTTCGGCGAAGCCGAACCGCACTCGGTCACACAAGGAACCGGTCATCCGGTCGAGTATGGCCGTTTGTAGCAAGAATGCCTGGATCTCTTCTGGCTGCCGGTTTAGGACCTCACCGGTCAAGTAGTCGAGCACGTAGCGCTGGCTGCCGGCAAAGGCCGCGATAAAGGCAGAGGCGTCGTCCCGCCCCCGGATGCTAAGAGCGGCCAACTGCAGGCCCGTGATCCACCCCTCGGTGCGCCTTTCCAGCGCTGCAACCTGCTCGGCCGGGAGATCCAGCCCCATCACCTCGTTGAGAAAAGCCGCGACTTCGTCCGGGGAGAAGCGCAGGTCGGCCGCGTACAGCTCGCACAACTGCCCCCGCCCGCGCAGGAGCGCGATGGGCAGCGGCGGGTCGGCGCGGCTGGTGAGGGCCAGGTGCATCTGCGGCGGCATATGGTCGAGCAAGAAGGTGATCGCCTCGTGGATGGCGGGCGCATGGATCAAGTGGTAGTCGTCCAGGACGAGGACGAACGGATGCTCCATCCCGGCGACGTCGTTGACCAGGCAGGTGAGCAACAGGTCCTGTGAGGGTGGCTGGGGAGCCTGGAGCATGGTCTGGGTGGCCCGGCCGATCTCCGGCTCGATCCTTTGCAGGGCGGCGAGGACGTAGGCGCAAAGGCGGACCGGATCGTTATCTCCCTCGTCGAGTGAGATCCAGGCAGAGGGTCGCTCCAATTGCTGGAGCCAGTCGGCCACCAGCGTTGTCTTTCCAAAGCCGGCTGGCGCCGAGATCAGCGTGAGCTTGCCGGTGAGCCCCTCGTTCAGGCTGGCGATGAGCGCGGGCCGCAGGACCCGCTTCCGGCGCGTGGTGGGGACGAACAGCTTGGTCTGCAGGAGCGGATGCGCAGGTATCTCTGCACTCACGCTCTGGCCCGTGGACCGTTGATCTGACTCACTCATCCGGCTTCTGCTCCTTGATTCCGGCCAGCTCTCCGTTCATCGCCTCATCATTCAGGGGGACTCGATGCTGCACAGCGGAACCCCACGTTGAATCCGGCATAGGCCGGGCGGTTCCGGGCCCGGTCGGCGGCACGCAGGAACGCGGGCAGGTAGCCCCACGATCCGCCCCGAAACACCCGCCGCACGCCCGAATCTGGTCCCTGGGGGTTGCGGTCCGGAGAGGCATCGTAGTAGGCGGGGTCGTACCAATCGGACACCCATTCCCACACGTTGCCGGCCATGTCCAGCACGCCATACGGGCTGGCTCCCGCCTGCCTGGTGCCGGCTGGAACGGTCGATCCGCCACAATCGCCGTATTGGGCCTTGTCACAATCCGGCGCCTCGTTCCCCCAGGGAAAGATGCGCCCGTCGACGCCCCGCGCCGCCTTTTCCCACTCGGCCTCAGTTGGCAGCCTCGCCCCAGCCCAGGTGCAGTAGGCCTGGGCGCCGTACCAGCTAACCTGGGTCGCCGGGTGTTCCTCAAAGTCGCTCTCGACACTGTAGCGCCCGTCTTGCTCCAGAATGTGGCTGTACCTGTCCTCAGCCTGGGTCTCGACGCAGTTCTTCCCACCGCAGGCGCCGGTGTGTCCCCCCAGCTTGTTCAGGAGCTGGACGAAGCGGGCATTGGTCACCTCGGTGCGGTCGATCCAGAAGGCATCCAGATGGACCGGGTGCTGGGGGTTTTCGTCGCTCCCGGCCTTGGCGTCGGCGTCCGTACTACCCATCAGGAACTCCCCGGCGGGCACGAGCATCATCTCCACCCCATCGACGGCGCGGAGCCAGGCTCGTTCCGGGCCTGCGGAGGGAGTGCTTGCTGGGGCGTGGGCGCAGGCGCCCAGAAGCGCTGGCCCGAGGCACAAGACAGCGCCTATCCACGCGACGACTCGTGGTGGACAGCCTGCCACTCTGACTCCTTCCTTCTATCTCCTGACACGGCATTCCTATTTCTAGACGGCTGACAACCCGCCAGGGTTCCTGCCACACCAACAATATTGCGGTTGGCTCCATCATACCGTGTGTCAATCTGGTTCTCACCCGTATGGCCGTTTCAACCACTCGGGATGCCTCTACCTACAGATACACCCCTTCCCGCTAGCCCTCAGACCCGGAAGCTGGAATGTGACTGTCAATACTCCCGGCCGAAACGAGCCTTGTTCCACCGGTGTCCTTCGTCTACCATGGCCAAATAGTTTCGAAGGGGCACATAGTTGGCCACCGAATTGCCGGTGCCCAGTACATAGCGCCCGCCTGGGCCGCAGATATCCAGGATCTGGCGTGTGCGCTGTCGGACCTGATCCTCGGTGCCCGAGGCTAGCAAGTGCATGTCCACGCCTCCGATGATGGCTACCCGGGAGGCCCAGCGCTGGTATGCATCTTCCACTGGTAGGATCTTGTCCTCGAAACTGTGCTTGGCGTCAATACCCATCTCGATCAAATCATCCATGACGGCGTACGTGTCACCGCAGGTGTGGAGCACAAAGATCTTCCCGGAGCGCTTTACCAGGTCAACGATGCGTTTTGTCTGGGGCAGGAATCTGGCGCGGAGCACTTCCGGCGAGATGATAGTGCCTGAAGCATAGCCCAGATCATCACCCATAAAGACGCCGCCGATGCCATCTTGCTCCATCAGGTCTTCGACTACGGCCCCGATGCACGCTGCCACCCGCTCGATGACGGCGTCGACGAGATCCGGTTGATCCGTCAATGCGTAGCAGAAGGGTACGAGGCCCATCAACCATGTGGTCCACTCGAACACGCCGCCAGGAATGACCATCACCTTCATCCCGTCAGGAACCCGCTTGGCCATCAGCTTTGACATCAGGTTGATGGCGCCTACATTGGTGGGCCATGGGTACTGCTCAAAATCGTCCCAGCTCTGGATCGGCCCCTGCTTGTCATCTATCCAGTACCGCTTCCGATCCTGCATCTCAGGTGCTGTGTTGTCGGCGAGCTGAAAGGAAAACCCTTTGAACGGGATGGAGCTAAAGCTATAGGCATAGTCCCAGCCGGTTAGCAGGCAGAACTGAATGCTCTGGTCCACGTACCGCACCGCGTCTTTCAGGTCCTGCCAAGAGACTCGGTGCTGCGGGTCGGCGGCCATGTTGGCATAGTCAAAGACGGGCTGCTTGAGCAGGTTGCCCACCGTTTCCATGTCGGCAAAGATATCGCCGATAGGCACCGGGCCAGCCTCGTGAGTGGTCACCGCTCGTGCGAAACGCGAGAAATCGGGCCTCCGATCCATGGGCCTGCGCATCTTGAGCACGGTTCTGATAGGATCCATTCTATCTCCTGTCTTCTGGCTGCCTAACCTGATTATATTCCATCTCCGTGGTCCTGACAAGCGTGTGCTCCGTGGCCAACCGTACTAACGCACACAGGGTCTCCAGGACTTGACATTATATAGACCGGTTGGTATAATTTGCGGCGATGGGAGGGAACATGAATTCGACACGCGATCGAGTCATCGAAACCACCTGCGAACTGTTGGAACACCAGGGTTACCAGGCCACCGGTCTGAGTCAGATCATTAGGGGCAGTGGGGCTCCCAAGGGCTCGCTCTATTACTATTTCCCTGGCGGCAAAGAGGAACTGGTCGNNACGGCCGACATAGTCGCGGGGCGGATCCGCACCAGCCTTGCCAAGGTCGAGTCTCCAGGCGAAGCGATCCGGCGCTTTATCCTGACCCTGGCCCAACACGTCCGAGCAGCCGAGTTCAGTGCGGGCGGCCCCATCACCACGGCAGCCCTGGAGGCGGCATCCACCAGCGAGCCTGTGCGGCTGGCCTGCCTCGATGCCTACAGCTCATGGCGCCAGGCCTTTGAGGACAAGTTGGTGCAAGGCGGCATCGACGGACAGCGGGCGGCGCGGCTGGCGGCGCTCGTCATCGCTGCGCTGGAAGGCGCCATAATCCTCAGCCGCACCGAGCGCAGCATCGCGCCACTGGAGCATGTGGCTGGCGAGTTGGCTGGGCTGGTTGAAGCCTCAACAGGGAGTGGGCCAATATCCCGCTCGTAGAAAGGATCGATACAAGGTGAAACTTGCGATTTTCGGCGCGACGGGGAGGACGGGCAAGATCTTGGTCGCGCAGGCGCTAGAAACGGGCTATGAGGTAGTAGCTTTCGCCCGGAAGCCGTCCAATCTTGGCATCGAGCACGCACGGCTGAGCGTGGTTCAGGGTGACGTACAGGATGCAGAGAGTGTAGCCTCGGCCATTTCCGGTGCGGACGCCGTCCTCAGTGTCCTGGGACCGACGAGCAACGAGCCGACCTACGAGGTGAGCAAGGGACTGGCCAACATCCTGGCGACAATGGAACAGCACGACGTTCGCCGCCTGGTGCAGTCAGTTGGTGCGGGTGTGGGCGATCCCAACGACAAGCCGGGGCTGTTTGACAAGTTCATCAAGGTCGTGCTCAAACTGGCTTCGCGCCACGTCTATGAGGACATGGTGCGCGTGAATGACCTGATCCGAGCCAGCGACCGGGACTGGACGTTGGTCCGGGTGCCGATGCTGACCGATGAGCCTCCAGCGGGTGACCTCAAGGTCGGCTACCTGGGCAAGAGCGTGGGCTCGCGCGTGTCCCGGGCCGACATGGCCTCCTTCGTCTTGCAGCAGGTGGAGGATGACACCTACGTGGGCCAGGCGCCCGTGATCAGCAACTAGGGAGTAGATATGTCTGACAAGATTCTGGTCACGGGTGCGACGGGCAACGTGGGCAGCGAGGTAGTCAAGTGCCTGCTGGAGATGAACGAACCCGTCGTGGCCGCGGCCATAGACGAGCTTGATGCGCAGAACGTGCCCGGTGAGGACACCGAGACGGTGCTCTTTCGCTTTGGCGAGGGAGAAACCTACCGGGATGCCTTTAAGGGCGTGGGCAAGCTCTTCCTGATGCGTCCCCCGCAGATCTCGGACGTGCGGACCTACCTCTTTCCCGTGGTGGACTATGCCAAGGAGGTTGGCGTCCGGCAGATCGTCTTTCTATCGCTGCTGGGAGTGGAGAATCAGCGCTTCGTGCCCCACTACAAGGTGGAAAAGCACCTGCAGGCCAGCGGCGTGCCCTATACCCTCCTGCGACCCAGTTTCTATATGCAGAACCTGAATACCACCCACCGGGCCGAGATCCGGGACCGGGACGAGATCTTGATACCGGTGGGCAAGGCCCGGACCAGCTTCCTCGACGTGCGCGACATCGGCGCGGTGGCGGCCAAGGTCCTGACCGAGCCAGGGCACGAGAACCGCGCCTACGAGCTAACCGGCGGCGATGCACTGGACTATTATCAGGTGGCAGACCTCTTCAGCCACGTACTGGCGCGCGAGATCACCTACCGCAACCCATCCATCCCCCGCTTCATTCGCTACCACCGCCGGCAGGGCGTTCCCCTGCCCTCTGTCCTGATCATGGCCGGGCTCTACACGGCAACCCGCTTTGGCTCGGGCAAAAAGGTAACCGGGGACGTTGCAGAGTTGCTGGGCCGGCGACCCATAGCCATGCGCCAATATATCGAGGACTATGCCGGTGCCTGGCAGAGAGGGGAGCCGGCAAGCTAGCGTAGGCTCAGGACTGCCCATCCCCCAGGCGCGAATCTCACCCTGCCCTCCCGTGAAACCGCACAATTCCTCTGTCTCAGCACTCCAATGCCCCCGGCTGGCGGTGCCCTGGTCACAAAGATAGGCCACCTGGCCAATCGCGAGATTCCCCAGATGCCCGATGCGCATGAGGAATCCTTGTTCTATAATGGGTGGGCATCACGCTTCGAAGGAGGGAAGCTCGTGTCCTTTCGCCACGCCTTGAGTATTGTGCCAGTCGTTCTGCTGGCCCTGCTTGCCGGCTGTGGTCCCGCAGAATCTACCCCTTCTGCGACCCTGGAACCGTCGCCAACCACAGAGCTTTCGCCTGCGGAAGCTATACCTCCTCCCACTGCGACGGCAGTGCCCATCGCCCCAACCCACACTCCCGTGCCACCGCCAACACCTTCACCTGTGCCATCAGCGGGTTCGCCTCCTGGTGATCTCAATCAGGGCGTGATCGCCTTTTACTCCAACCGTCACGGCAATTCAGAGATCTATTTGGTCAACGCCGATGGCGCCGGTCTGCGGCGACTGACAGACAACAGTGCCACCGACCAGGGCCCTGCTATCTCGCCCGATGGCGCGCAGATTGCCTTTGTGTCCGACCGTGATGGGAACCGCGAGATCTATCTGATGAGCGCTGATGGGAGCAACCCCCGCCGGCTAACCAACAACGCTGCCTATGATTCCCATCCGGCCTGGTCGCCCGACGGCACGAAGATCGCCTTTGTCTCCGAGCGCGATGGCAACCGCGAGATCTATGTCCTCGAGATCGCCGCTAGCGAACAGGGATCCGGGGAACCCCGGCGCCTGACCCACGATCCGGCTGATGACATGCGCCCGGCTTGGTCGCCTGATGGAAAACAGATCGCCTTCAACTCGGAGCGTGATGGCAACTGGGAGATCTATGTCATGGACCCCACCGGCGGGGGCCTGCGTCGCCTCACCGAAAGCGCAGCCTGGGAGATATTCCCTTCCTGGTCGCCAGAAGGGACCAGGATCGCCTACAGGTACAGTGCTGCCAGGTCGTGGAATGGCAACGTCTGGGTCATGAACGCCGACGGCAGCGAACCGCGCCAGCTTACACACGATCCGGGGAATGATGAGAATCCCAGTTGGTCGCCAGATGGCGCCCAGATCGTCTTCCAATCCGACCGCTATGCGGACCCCGGCACAGCAGGCACCGAGAACTATAACTTTGAGTTGCTCATCATCGATGCAGATGGTGGCAACATCCGGCGGCTGACCGACCAGCCCGGCGGCGACTACTGGCCGGCGTGGGGACCGGTGATGGATGCGGAATAGCCAGGCCGAGCTTCCCACGGGAAAGCCGGAGCCAAACTGATGAAAGGAAGCAAACACGTGAGTACAGAACCTATCGTTCACAAAGAGATCGAGTCCATGCAGGTTGCCTGCATAAAGGCCGTAGTTGAGAAACGGGC
>JABAHP010001002.1_pt5 | contig 22585 bp, 22 predicted proteins | sample 7062081 | NCBI WGS metagenome assembly JABAHP01 (sample SAMN14534357, study PRJNA622989) | marine sediment metagenome | biome: marine biome [ENVO:00000428]; feature: marine pelagic biome [ENVO:01000023]; material: deep marine sediment [ENVO:00002113] | place: India: Gulf of Kutch | collected...
GGTAGACTTGATCCCCAGCCGATTTGTAAAAATCCCCCAACTCATTGAATCGCGCCTGGCACCGGTTGATGTCGCCGTCGTGCAGATTACCGCTCCCAACGAGGCCGGTTTTTGCAGTCTGGGCATTGCAGTTGATGTCGCCCGGGAAGTCCTCGAACAGGCGAACATCCGGGTGGGTGAAATCAACACCCATATCCCCTTTACCTTCGGGGATACCTTTGTGCATATATCTGAATTTGGCTTTTTGGTGCGTTCAACAGATGCACCGATCTATTTCGACCGCTGGGAAACAGACGACATCTGGGACCAGGTGGCTTTAAATGTCGCGTCTTTGATCGAGGATGGCAGCTGCCTGGCATTTTCAATCGGCCCCTTATATGAGTCGCTGGCCAAACAACTGCGGAGTAAGCGCCACCTGGGCATACATTCACCCTTGTTTACCGATCCATTTATGGATCTCATCCTAAGCGGCGCGGTAACCAATCGGCGCAAAGACACCTACCGCGGTAAATCCCTGACATCATATGCCCTGGGGACATCTCAGCTGATGCAATGGCTGGACAAAAACCCCCTGGTTGAATTTCAGCGAGTCGATAAAGTATTTAACCCGTTGATCATCGGTCGCAACCCGAAGTTTGTGACCGTCGTTGCGGCTCGCAAGGTGGATTTGTATGGCCGCATCGGGCTTTACACCGGAAAAGGCAATGTGGCCACCGGACCGGCCGAGGTGATGGATTTTTTAAGCGGTGCAGAGCTATCCGAAGGCGGGCGCTCCATCTTTGCCTTAACCAGCCGGGACCCCAAAGGCCAGCCGAACATTTTGTTGTCCATCGCCGATCTACCCAACCAGTTTAATGCCTTTGAATCCATCGGCGCCATCGTAACTGAATATGGTGTTGCCTACCTGAAAGGACGCACCATTAGAGAGCGCGCCCAGGCCCTGATCGATATTGCCCATCCGGATGACCGTGCCGAACTCGTACAAAAAGCAAAAGAAAAAAAGATTTTGTACCACGACCAGATATTTCTGGCAGACAGTGCACGCCTTTACCCGGCCGATGTTGCCGAAACCTATCAGGCGAAGGATGATCTGAGCATACGCGTCAGGGCCATAAGGCCCTCTGATGAAGAGGGCATGCGCCATTTGTTTTATCGGTTTTCAGAAGAAACGGTGTATTACCGGTATTTTCAAACCGTCAGAAGCATGCCGCATGCCAAAATGCAGGAATACGTCAATGTGGATTGGAATCAGGTCATGTCCATCGTCGGGCTGGTGGGTGAGGAGGGTAAAGGCCGCATCATCGCCGAGGCGCGCTATATAAAAATTCCGGGCAGCCCTTTTGCCGAGGTGGTTTTTGTCGTTGATGAAGACTATCAGCGCCATGGCATCGCCACCTATTTATACCGTTTGTTGATTCGTTTGGCCAAGGAACGCGGTGTCAGGGGATTTGTCGCCGAAGTCCTATATTCCAATATTGGCGGTATTATGAAGGTTTTTAAAAAAGGGGACTTGCCGATCAAGGCGCATCTGGAAGGCGGTGTCTATCATCTCGAAATTCCGTTTGACGGGGCCCGTCGGTCTTAATCCAACTTTCCGTTTTCAATCAAAACAGCGGCGTCTGCTACCACTCACCGACGCACCATTACCATACCCGGCTTCGCATTCATTCTTAACCGTTGATCGAATGCCACAGGTTATGTATGAATAAAGAGCACGTCAGCCCTTGGGTGGTTCGTTACCCCAATCCCTATGGTACAGGAGATTTTTCATAATGGATTTTAAAAAAGACATCCGTGAAATCAAGGAATTGATTGTCAAAACCCGCCGCGATTTGCACCTGATTCCGGAAACAGCCTACACGGAAAAGAAAACCGCCGACTATGTAACCCGCTATTTAAAAACCCTCGAACTTGATGTGCAGACCGGTATTGCCCAATACGGTGTCGTCGGTGTGATGGACACCGGCAAGCCGGGCAAAACGCTGCTAATCCGCTCCGACATGGATGCGCTGCCCATCACCGAGGAAACCGGCCTTGAATTTGCGTCCACCCATGCAGGGGCCATGCATGCCTGCGGCCATGACGGTCACATGTCCATGGTGCTGGGCGCCGCCACCGTCTTAAGCAAAAATAAAGACCATCTGAAGGGCACGGTCAAATTTATATTTCAGCCGGCCGAGGAGGGCCCTGGTGGCGCCAAACCGATGATCGAACAGGGCGTAATGGAAAATCCAGCCGTGGATTATGCCATCGGTTGCCATCTGTGGCCGGACATTGCTGAGGGCACCATCGGGGTTAAGGCCGGCCCGCTGATGGCTGCCATGGACCGTTTTGACCTGCGGATCATCGGCCGGGGCGGGCATGGCGCTATGCCGCATCTGTGTGTGGATGCCCTNNATGCATCCCTTGCAGCCGTCGGTGGTCACGGTCGGCAGTTTCCATGCCGGCTCAGCCTCTAATGTCATTGCCGGCGAGGCTGAGTTATGCGGCACCACCCGCACCTTTGACCGCGATATCTGGAATACATGGCCCGAACGCCTGAATAAAATCATAGGCGGTGTCTGCCAATCCATGGGGGCAAGCTACGAACTGAACTATACGCAAGGGTACCCGCCATTGCTGAACGATGCCGACATGGCCCAGGTGGTGGCCGCATGCGCGGCCAAAGTAGTCGGCCAAGAAAACGTCATTGAGCCCGCATCCACGATGGGCGGTGAAGATATGGCCTTTTATATGGAAAAATCCAAAGGCTGCTTTTTTTTCCTGGGTGTTGGCCGGGAAGGCGGCGCGCCGATTCACACTTCCCGTTTTGATTTTAATGAGGATGTTTTGCTTTTGGGCATTGAAACCTATTGTCAGGTGGCTTTGGACCTGCTGGGATAACAGTGGTTCTTGAGTTTCGGGCGGCAACCTCATCTTAATTTCACCACCTGCCGTTAATTCCCCTGATGCCGCACCAAAATGGCGGACGCCGATTCGACAATCAACTTGACTTTGGCGCCGTTTTGCTGGTAATGGATGAACGTTTAGATTAAAATCATGAATGATAACCAATAGATTGCGAATATTCGATGGAGAAATCAGCCATGATTCAACCGCATTAAGAACCCCGTTTCTCTTCCGGAGAACGGGGTTTTGCTATGATTAGGGGTAAAAGATAGGATAATTAACAGATTAGCAAAGGAGGTTTGAGGATGAAGAAAATGAAAAAAGCGATCCCAATCCTGGTCTTGTGTCTGGCCCTGGGGGTCTGGCTGGCCGGCTGCGCCGGCAAGGGTGCACCGGAAAAGACCAACTGTGATGCCAAAATCAAGTGGGATGTGACCGACAGGGTCAAACTCACCCAGTTTGACTGCGCGGTGGGCAAACATGGCGGTTATCCGTCATTAATCTTTACCGTCGGCCTTGAAAATCCAACTGAAGCGCCGCTGCGTTATCGCTTAAACATCTGGTTGGAGGATATGAGCAAGGCGGCCGGGCATTACGTGCCGCGCAAGGGCAAACCGCCGGTGGTCGAGCCCGGCAAGAGCGCAACCGTTAAAATTCCCTTTATTAAAACCGACAAACTATCCAAGGATATTCTGGTGGTGGTCACAGTGATGGAATAAGTGAACGCGCCAATAAAAATCGTACATAAATGCTTACCAGATTGTTAAGGAGGGTGTTTAAGATGAAAAAGCTGAAAATGAATTGTGTCCTTGCGGGCATTCTCGCGCTATGTGCCATTCTATTGTTAAGCGGTCCGGCCTTAGCCCGCACCGAATTTATTTCCATCGGAACCGGCGGAACCGGCGGCATTTATTATCCCTACGGCGGCGGCGTGGCCGAAATCTGGACCAAATATGCAAAAGGGGTAAGGGCCGTGGCTGAGGTCACGGGGGCCAGTGTCGAAAACGTCAAGCTGGCCCACAAGGGCGAAACCGTCATCGGGGAAGTCATGGGCGATGTGGCCGTTGCCGGCTTTCAGGGTCTTTCCAAATTTAAAGGTAAAAAACACGACATTTTGTCCATGGCCATCATGTACCCCAACCTGTTGCAGGTGGTCACCCTCAAAAAACACGGGATAACCAACATTGAACAGATCAAAGGCAAAAATATCAGCTCGGGCAGCCCGGGCAGCGGCACTAACTTTATGGCCGAGACGGTCTTCAAGGCCCTGGGCATACCGCTGGATTCTTACAAGGACAGCCGCCTGTCCTTTACCGAAAGCGCCAATGCCTTAAGAGACGGCACCATCGAAGTGGGGGTGTGGTCGGTGGGGCCGGGAACCAGCTCCATTTTGGATCTGGCCACCACCCATGATATCCACATCATCAACTTCACTCCCGAGCAACAGAAGAAAATTCTAGACGCCAATAAAGAGTATTCGGCGGTGGATCTGGCCGGCGGCGTATACCGCGGCGTGGATAAGGCCGTTCCCACCATCGGTGTCTGGAACGTGATGATCTGTCAGGCAAGCCTGAGCACAGACCTGGTCTATAAACTGGCAAAATCGTTGTACGAGCACCAGGATTATCTGCTTAAAATTCATCCATCGGCATCCTATACGACGCCTGAAAATGCGGTCAAGTTCTCACCCATCCCGCTACACCCGGGCACGATCAAATATCTGAAAGAAAAAGGGATCTCCGTGCCGGCTGAGCTGATGCCGTAAATGCAGAGATTGACCGGAAAAATCCGGCTGCCGCTGATGCTGGCAGCCGGTCTGGTCACCATTTTTATTTTAATGAGTTGGCGTTTACCCGGGGGGCTGGAATTAACCGTCACGCCGGTCAAAGGCGGCTCGCCGCTGTTGGTGGCACCCCTGCAGCCGGGGGAACGCTTTACCCTGCACTATTATCATTCGGTGGAAAATGCCCCGATATGGGAAGAACACAGCCTGGACGCCGAGGGGCGTATTTTCATTGAAGAAGAGCGCTATTTGAAATTTGGCGCCGGTATGGGCCGCATACCGGGGGTGGGCCGCATGGTCCGGCGGGGCGATTATGAGGTCATCGAGGATATGCACATGCCCACCGGAGATTTTGTGCTGCGAGTGGGCAGCCCCGGCGTGGATCACACCGTCATCTGGCGCGGCCGCAAAAAAAACCTGTCGGCGGTGGCCCCGCATGTGGCGGTGCAGTTTGCGGCCCGACCGGTGAGTTTGCTGTATCGCTGGTGGCGTCAAATATGGCCGCACCCGGCCACACCGAGTTGACCGATTAAGTTTTTAAGTTCACCGCAGAGACGCAGAGAGCGCAAAGAAAATATTTTTTTTATTTGTCGCTGACCAGCCGTCGCTTTCAGCTATGGCCTGGCATGGACGCCGACAAATGAAAACCACTCAGCCGCTTCGCGGCAAAAACAATAAAACTAACTATTATAGCCTGGCAAATAAACGGAGCCCTTTATTTTTGCCGAAGGCAGATTGTTTTTTGCTTTCCGTCCTCTCAACGGAAAGCAAAAATTAACAAATAATCTCTGCGAGCTCTGCGTCTCGAGCGAAGCGGGCGGTGAAAAGCAAATCTAACTGAATGTGATCATGGCTGAGTCTAAACCCACAGAAACAGAACCCAAAACCCCAACTGCCCGGATCATTGCCTGGAGCCTGACCGTTATTGGTGTGGCGCTAAGCCTTTTTCAGCTTTACACGGCCGGTATTGTGGCCATGACCGCCATGCGGCATCGCTCTGTTTTTTTAACCTGCATTCTGGCAATGACCTTTTTAACCAAACCCCTGTACAAAGGCGCCCGTAAAGACAAACTCAATGTTGCCATGGTCATCGATCTGATCTTGATCGCCATGGCGGTTTTTATCGGGCTGTACATTTTTATCGATCTGCAGGGTATCTTCGAACGCCAGGGGGACTGGAGCCCCTGGGATTTTCGGGTGGGGGTTGCGTTGGTGTTGCTGGTGCTGGAGGCCACCCGCCGGGTGATTGGGTTAAATCTAACCATCATTGCCATCATGTTCTTGCTATTCGGCTATTTCGGCCCCTGGATGCCCGAGCTGATCGTTCACAAAGGCTACAGCGTCGAGCGTATTGCCACTACCCTGTCGCTGACCACCGAGGGCATTTTCGGCCTGCCGCTGGGGGTCGCATCCACTTTTGTTTTCATATTTATTCTCTTCGGTGCCTTTTTGGATAAAACCGGAGCCGGTAGTTTTTTTATCAACCTTTCCTATTCGATTACCGGCCGCTTTTCCGGCGGACCCGCCAAAACCGCGGTGGTGGCCAGCGGGTTTATGGGCTCGGTGGCCGGCAGTGCCGTGGCCAACGTGGTGGCCACCGGATCCTTTACGATTCCGATGATGAAAAAAATCGGCTACCGCAAACACGTGGCCGCTGCGGTGGAGGCCTCCGCCTCGACGGGGGGACAGCTGATGCCGCCGATTATGGGGGCCGGCGCCTTTCTGATGGCTGAATTTACCCAGACGCCCTATCTGGAGATCATTAAGATCGCTTTCATTCCGGCGGTGCTGTACTTTTTTTCGGTTATTTTATTTGTGCATTTTGAAGCCCAAAAACAGGGAATCTGGGGGCTTCCCAAAGACCAGCTACCGAATATCTTTCAAACCCTCAAAGACGGTATTCACTTCATTCTCCCGGTGGCCATTCTGATCATCGTTCTGGTCATGAATTACAGCCCGATGATGGCCGGTTTTATCGCCATTTTAGCCGTCTATTTTACCGCCCTGATGCGCAAAGGCTCCCGAATTTCTTTTGCCACCCTGATAAAAACCCTGGAGCAGGGGGCTCGCAATGCAATTGTGGTAGCCGTGGCCTGCGCGGCCGCCGGCATTATCGTTGGAATTGTAAACCTAACCGGCACCGGCCTGCGCTTTTCCTCACTGGTGGTGTCGCTCTCCCAGGGGATTCCGCTGCTCGCCCTGTTATTGGTGGCATTGACATCGCTTTTTCTGGGGATGGGACTGCCGGTAACCGCTTCTTATATTGTTTTGATCATTCTGGCCGGCCCCGGGCTCATGGATCTTGGCATCCCGCTGCTCACCGCCCATATGGTGGTTTTCTGGTACAGCCAGGATGCCAATGTCACGCCCCCGGTGGCCCTGGAATCCTTTGCTGCCTCCGGTATTGCCGGTTCCAGCCCCATGAAAACCGCTTTCACCTCATGGAAACTGGCCAAAGGATTGTATATTATTCCCATCATTATGGCCTATCACCCACTGCTGTTAAACGGACCCACCGTCGAGGTGGTTAAAACCGTTATCTTATCCGTTTTTTCGATTATTGCCTTTGTCGTTTGCATGGAACGCTATTTTCTAACCCATCTAACCTGGCCGGAAACCATTTTATATGGAGCGTCAGCGCTATTGCTCATCTGGGCCAATCCGACCTACAACTATATCGGTTTTATTCTTTTCATCCTGCTGGTAATTTTTCAGATTATTCGCAAGAAAAAACACCCCGGACCACAGCCTTTGCCGTCCAAACCACCATCCGTTTAGAATCCATCTTAAATCGGTTGATCCGGTTGTGCCCGCTGAGCCGGTTAGAAAAGGAAAATGTCTGATCTTATTTTTAACTGGCAAACGGGCAACAGGTTCAACAGGTAACCTAAATTTACCATTTAGTTCAATAAATTTGACGGCTTGTACACAAAATCAGACGGTTTTCTGACGCACAGATGGAACAATCAGCGTATATCTAAAATAACCCATTGAATTTTATACCATTAATATATGTGTATCTTTCTGGAATACTTCTTGCTTTATATGAGCAGTTGCCTGAAATTTATACAAAAAATACAGATCGAAAGGATCCAGGAGGAAAATGGATGAAGATTAAGATGAAGATTAAAACGATCATGATGTTTGTCAGTGTTTGGCTTTTGTATGCTACGCTTGGCCTGGCGGCAGAGCCGTTTGAAGTCATCACACCGAACCACAAAGCCAAACTGACCTATCAGCAGGTCGACGAAAACAACCTGCTGATATCGGTTAAAGATGCCAGCAACAATCCCATTAAGGGGCTCAAGCCCGAGGATTTTGTGATCAGAAGCGGAAAACGGGAGGCCCAGATTCAAGCCATCGAATCGTTGGAGACCAGCGAATCGGTACCGCTGAACATTGTGCTGGTCGTGGACAACTCGTATTCGATGAAAGAGCGCAGGGCTATCAAACCATTGCTGGCGGCACTCGACGAATTTTTTGACAGTCTACGCCCCATTGACAATGTGTCCATCGTGGTTTTTAGCAAAAAAAGCGGTATGGAAGTCAAAGCTTACTGGCTGCATACGAAGGCTGCCCGTTCAAAATCGATTCCGGAGCTGAAGCAGTTTTTAAACGAAGCATTTGATGAGGGCCTAACCGGCACGACTTATCTCTACGAGGCCATGGTGGCCGGGCTCAACCTCATCCGCAAGATGCCCCCGGAAGACAACAAATTTCTGGTGGTTTTTTCCGACGGCGAGGATCTGAACAGCGATTTTAAAAGCTATGTGGTCGATTCCGAAGCCCATGGGATTCGCAACCTGGAAGTCCTTGCGGTGGACTATATGCCCGGTAGAAAAATGGATAAGTTTCTCAAATCCTTTGTTGAGCGTCACAACGGGCAAATCTGGAAAGCCCATTCCGCATCAGAGCTATTGCCTATTTTTCAATCTTTTTCGACCACCCTGCTCCATCGCTATGTGGTCAGTTACCGGTTTTTTGAGCCGCCCAGCGGCACCTTGAGTTTGGAGCCGGCCCGCTTGAATTTAGACATGCTGACCCTGCTGGATGGTTCGCCGGTGCTCAATCAGGTTTTCTTTGACACCGGCAAAAGTGACATCTCCGACCATTATGTTCTTTTAAAGGACCGGGCGCATACGGCCGCCTTTCACGAAAAATATTTGACGCGCTCCAGCGACCGCTACAAAAATGTGCTTAACATTGTCGGCCGGCAAATGACCGAAGTGCCCGAAGTGCAGATTCGCATTATTGGTTGTAATTCGGATTCCGGCGTTGAAAAGGACAATTTAGAACTTTCAAAAGCACGGGCCGAATCGGTGAAAAACTATTTGGCCTCCGTCTGGGGAATTGACAGCGCCCGCATGACGGTCGAAGCCCGTAATTTGCCGGTGCAACCGGCACCGGCCGGCATCGTCGGCAGCCGGGCTGAAAACCAGCGCGTTGATATTATATATGACTCGGGCGATATGCAGGCCATGGCCGCCAACCAATTTATTGCCGAAAGCGCCAACCTGTCCGAGATAAAGATCATGTCCCAGATTGTGGCCGAATACGGAATGGAAAATTGGGAGCTGGACATTCAGGGCGATCAACAAACCCTCAAGACCATAAAAGGCACCCAAATGCTGGAGCCGGAGCTGGCCCTTTCGCTGGATGATATCGGCCGGGATAAGCTGGCGGCCTGCAGCAACCTGCAGGCAATTATCAAGGTTACGGATACCAATCAGGACAGCTATGAAACCATGACAGCCATATGTCCGGTTACGGTGACCCGCAAAGAGCTGATCCACGAACTGATTGGCCCGCCAAACGGAACGGTGGCCATTGAGCCTGCCAAACTCACAATTGAAGAGGTCACCACCATCGACAGCTCGCCCCTGCTAAACTTCGTGTTTTTTGAAAGCGGCCAAAGCGATATTCCGGCTCGCTATAAAACGTTTGCCGGTCAGGCCGAAACACAGGCGTTTAGCGAAAGCACGTTAAAAGACACGATGGAAAAGTATACCCATACGCTGAATATCATCGGCCGGCGCTTGCGAGATAACCCGGAAGCGAACATCAAAATAGTTGGATGCAACGCCCATCGCGATGAAGAATACAATCGCAAAGATCTATCCCGCAGCCGGGCGGAATCCGTCAAAGCGTATTTAAAATACATCTGGGGCATCGATACTGCCCGCATGCAGATAGAAGTGCGCAATCGACCGGCGGTAGCCAGTACCAGCAGTGTGGCCAAGGGCCGCGCTGAAAACCAACGGGTGGAAATTTATTCCGAGACCCCGGCCATTATGGATACCATCAAAAGCACCTATGTGGCCAAAATCAGCAATTCAGAACAATTGCAGGTCAAGCCAAAAATCGATAGCGGCTATGATCTGCAGCGCTGGACAGTTGCACTTTTGGGAGATGGAACGCTTATTGATTCGGCTTCGGGGCAGGGAAATTTAATGCCCGCCTATCGGTTTAATCTCAAGGAGCTCGGTTTGGCCAAAATCGGCACCTATGAAAATATCGGTGCCAACATTGAAGTCGAAGACCGCAAGGGCCGGACCTACAAGACCCATGCCAGCACCAGTGTGCGCTATATCAAGCGCGAAGAGCGTGTGGCCAAAAAAGAAGGCTATAAGGTGATGGAAAAATACGCGTTGATTCTTTTCGACTTTAACCGTGCCGACATCAAAGACCGTAACCGGGCTGTGCTCGACCGAATTATCGCTCGCATCAACGAAATACCCACTGCCAAAGTTTCCATCATGGGCCATAGCGACACCATCGGTAAAGAAGCTTATAACATCGACCTGTCCAAGCGGCGGGCCAAAGCGGCTTTTGAAATGATCGTTGCCGGCGGTGGCGTCAACAGCGGCGATATCTCCTACGACGGCGCCGGCCCCCACAACCCGTTATTTGACAACGAACTCCCCGAGGGCCGCGCTCTCAATCGCACGGTAACGGTCACTCTGGAGTATGAACGAACAGAATAACCTTTAACCTCCCTTAACCAAAGCGCCCATTTTGAACCGGCATCGGTTCAAAATGGGCGCTTTTTATAAAAATTTTTGTCAATTTATACCGCTTGTCATAATAATGTTCCGAAAAAAGGATGGCGGCATACGTATTGTAGCAAAAAACCGTTAGGCAACCGGAACGTTTTTTTGACAACCACTATAAGTCCAGTCTACATAATCCTAAAATTACACATATCGTCAACACATCTGACATATTGTTAGGACCGCCAGGCTTCAACATCAGGCACGGAAGATACAATTTTTCTGAGGCGAAAATTTTGTATATTTGTCATTGTGCAATCTATAAAACTTATGAGATATGATTCCATTCGTTACTGAGTAACTGCAAATTTATTCACGAATTTATTTTCTATCTTATAGAATAATGTTGAAACAAAAAATAAGTTGACAGTACTATAAATTGCATATACAATTTATTCTCAGGGTCATGTATGAAACCTACCGCTGCATCTCAAAAAATGGTGAATTCCATTGCCACCAAATGTCTTTCTGTACGGTTACGATTAATGAACCGCCTAGTTGGGGCTATCTATGATGATGCGTTGCGCCCCCATGATATCAAAGCCAGTCAACTAAACATTTTAGTGGCGGTATCAGCCTTCGGCAGGGTAACCAGCCAGCAGCTTTGCCAAATGCTACACATGGATCCTTCGACCTTGAGCCGTGCGGTGACAAGGTTAAAAAAAAACCGATGGCTTGAGGTTCAGCCCAGTGGAGAGGGGAAAATATTGAAGATTGAAGTTACCCAAAAAGGTTTTAAAAAAATAGAGCAGGTTTATCCCGACTGGGAAAAGGCTCAGGTAAGGGCTGCGAAAGTTTTGGGAGAATCAACGTCCGAAGCGATTATTGCCACCGGCAATAAGTATCTATTAGGAGGAATTACTCACTAAAAAATTTGATCGAAAAATTGCATATACAAATTGGAGGTTTTATGAGTTTAGCTGATCATCCAACAGTTCAAGCGTATAGAGAAGGAAAAATTAATCTACCAAAGCCACCCACAATTCTGGAATCGGCGAAATTAAAGAAGTTAGCCATGTCCGCTGGGGCTGATGACGCCGGTCTTGTCGATCTTTCACGGGACGCAATGGCTGATTATCGACACGATCTCCTTGAGGCAATGCCGGCCACTCATAGCCTTATGACATTGATATTTCGGGTGAACCAAAATCATCTCAAAAGCTTGACTCATTCTGTTGCCGACTATGAATTTAAGCAGGTTTGGACAGATGCCAATCACATCGCCAGGCACCTGGTATTAAATCTTCAGCGAAATGGGATCAAGGCCTTGAATATGCCGGCTGGATTTCCATATGAAGCCGCCCGTTGGCCCGGAAAGATGTGGCTAACTTGCGATAAGGTGTTTGCCGTCGAAGCTGGCCTTGGCCATATGGGCTATAATCGACTTGTACTTCACCCTGTTTATGGGGCTAGCGTCATTTTAGGATCAATACTGTTGGCTGGTACTTGTGATCAATATGACCAGCCATTGGATTTCAACCCTTGCATTGAATGCGGTCTATGCCTGAAAGTTTGTCCGGTGGGAGCTATCAAAAAGATAGATGATTTCGATTTTATGGCCTGCTATTCTCATAACTACCGCGAACGGTTGGGGGGATTCCAGAATTGGGTAGAGCAAATTGTAGACAGCAAAAGCCACGCGGATTACCGCGCCAGGGTAAGCGATAGAGAAACCATTTCAATGTGGCAACATCTTGCCATCGGTGCCCAGACCCGTTGCGACCGATGCATGGCAGTCTGCCCGGCTGGAGAGGCGAATATCGGTGAATACTTGGATGATCGCAAAGTTTACACTAATAAATATCTGAAAAAGTTCCGGGACCTGCAAGAAACGATTTATGTCGTTAAGGGGTCTGATGCTGATCAACATGTTCGATCAAATTTCCCTACAAAGCAGGCAAAACTTATCTCCAATGGCATTCGTCCCAATTCAGCAGCGATGTTTTTAGAAAGCCTGCCTCTTGTTTTCCAGCCGGGTCAATCAGAAGGCCTCAATACGGTTTACCATTTTACTTTTACAGGGAATGAAAATCTGGAGGGGACGGTTACTATACGGGAAAAATCTCTTGTGGTGCAGAAAGGACTATATGGTAAACCCGATTTGCACGTGACTGCAGACAGTCAAACCTGGATTAAATTTTTATCAAAAGAAGTTAATTTAGTAAAAGCTTTGGTTACCCGTAAAATCAAAATCAAAGGTTCTCCCAAATTAATGATGGCTTTCTCAAGGTGCTTTCCTTCATAAGCCACTTTAGGCCTTTTAATGATTGGATCCATTGCATTCCGGCATTTTAATCTGATCAAAATAATCTTTATACAAAATCACTCCCCTCCCTAATAGCGCAGTTAGGTCTAATATCCGTTCCATATCTGAAATTTCCGCAGAAAAGCTATGTAGGAAGGAATATTATGTACTGGCATCGGCGAGATTTGCCATCGGAAGATCAACCTGGACAAACTTAGTTTCGGAAAAATCACACCGGGAAATTTGGGCACCCGTCATTTTGCATAGGGCAATTTCTGAGTTGAAAAAATTGCATGCCTCCAAATTGGCATCGACGAACTCCGTGTGCCTGAAAACAGCCCGCTCAAACTGTGCCTTTTTAAGACGAGCGGATGCAAAACTGACAAAATGAAAATAGGCACCGGTAAAATTGGATCCTGTGCAAACTGACCGCCAGAACCACGTATTATGCATACGGGCATTTTCAAAATCGGTTGATTCGAGGATCGCCCCTGAAAAATTGGTAAACTGGAGATGGGCTCCGGCGATTCTTGCCTCGGAAAGGTTTGCAGATGAGAGATTGGTCCACTGAAGACCTGCGTTTTCTAAGCAACAACCTACCAGGTTTGCGCCGGTCAAATCGGCAGCACGCAGCTGTACCCCGGTCATTTCCGCACCGAGCAAATTGGCGCTTTTGAGCCTGACTCCTTGAAGATTGAGACCCGATAGATCGAATCCTTTCAACACGGCTCTCTGTCCACGTTCGCGGTGTGATGTCAGCCACAGCCGATGGTCTTCAAAGCACTTTTTCAAATCCGGGGGGATAGGTTTCAGCATGGATGAGCCTCCTTGGATCGTTTTTTGTAGACGGTGCTTTTGGGGTATGACGGATAACCGGAACAAAAGGTTACACAGTCGGATTTATTTCAGGATTTAACCTTAAAAGCCAATTTTCCATCTTACCATTAAAATGCATGAAAAGGGGGATTAATTTATGAAAACGGCAAAGGTTAGAGCAGATGAACAGGTTTTCAAAAAAAGTTTCTATGCTTATACCGTATAAGTGGCTAAAGGAAAGGATAATAAAAGGACATGTTCCACTTCGATATAAAATATAGAAAAAGATTTGACAAAGGGGCAAGACCTAATATATTCTATTTTGACGATATATGGAGTTATTATGAAATCATTTGTGAAAGTTATGAAAGCGTTATCCGATCCAAATCGGGTAAAAATTATCAAGCTGCTCCAGCAGAAATATATGTGCGTCTGTGAGATGCAAGCAGCCTTGAAACTTGCTCAATCAACTGTTTCCAAGCACCTGAAAATACTTGAGGAAGCGGGGCTGGTTGATTTCGAAAAGGACGGATTATGGGTTAATTATTTTCTCGCAGATGGCAAGAGCAGCCCATACGCAGCCAGCTTGCTCGGGAACCTTAAGCATTGGCTAAATGAAGATTCAGAAATCGAGGAATTGATGAAGAAAGCACCGTTTGTCAACCGGGAGGATATCTGCCGGCATTAATTTTTTTTGCTCTATTATATCGTTAAATCGGCATATGGAGCTTTAAATATAATTGTACTAGATCGACATTTTCTAACCAACTTAAGGGTTGGACGTAAGATCATCAAAGAAAAGGAAAAATCCAAAGATGAGCGAATCAATCCCAATTACAGAGCAAGGGACAGGCATTGGACAACCTTCAAAAGCTGAACAGGTTGACACGCTATCCAGCCTAATCGAGTGGAAAGCGATATGGAGAACCCTGAGTACTATTACAGGCGTTTTTTTGGTCTTCTTCTGGCTCCCAATTGACAATAACCGATTTACCGGTGCGGTGATCGAATCACTGGCATTGGCTAAATGGTATGCCCAGGAACATGTCTTGCTGTGTCTGGTACCAGCCTTTTTTATTGCCGGTGCCATTTCGGTGTTCGTGTCTCAGGCAGCAGTCATCAAATACCTTGGAGCCGGGACTATAAAGATCCTTTCCTACGGAGTGGCCTCGGTTTCAGGTACTATTCTGGCGGTTTGTTCATGCACTGTACTGCCATTGTTTGCCGGCATCTGGAAGCGTGGTGCAGGATTGGGACCAGCGATAGCGTTTCTTTATTCCGGCCCAGCCATCAATGTATTAGCAATCGTGCTTACAGCTAGGATCCTGGGTCCTAAAATTGGTCTGGCCAGAGCCGGAGGGGCGGTGGTGTTCAGTGTCATTATAGGTCTAATTATGCACGTACTGTTTCGCAAGGAAGAGCAGGCTAAAGCTGAAGCCGCCACGCATATGCCCGAGCCAGAGGTGGAGCGCCCCCTGTGGCAGAATGTAATTTATTTTGCCGTCATGGTGGGAATTCTGGTGTCCGCGACTTGGGGTCAGCCAGCCGAACGAACCGGACTGTGGCACACGATTTACAGCGTAAAATGGTTATCATCCGGTTTTTTTGCGATCGTCCTCGGGGTGTTGCTGGTAAAGTGGTTTTGCGTGAAGGCTTATAAAGTAGTCCTGGCTACCGCTGCCATTTTGGTCCTTGCAGTTGTTTTTCCACACGAACCACTGGTTGCCTTTTCGACCGGAATTATCGCCCTGGTAGTACTGACAACCACCACCCGGGGAGAAACCGAGAGTTGGTTTCTGTGTAGCTGGAATTTTGCCAAGCAGATCATGCCGCTTTTGTTTGCCGGCGTGCTGGTGGCAGGGCTGCTACTGGGCCGTCCCAATTCGGAGGGGCTGATCCCCTCGAAATGGATCAGTGTGCTGGTGGGCGGCAACTCCCTGTGGGCCAATCTTTTTGCTTCGGTGGTAGGAGCTTTCATGTATTTCGCCACTCTGACCGAGGTGCCTATTTTGCATGGGCTTTTAGGTGCCGGAATGGGCAAGGGACCTGCCCTGGCGCTGCTTTTGGCCGGCCCGGCTCTGAGCCTGCCCAACATGTTGGTCATCCGCAGTGTCATGGGAACAAAAAAGACGATCGTTTTTGTGAGCCTGGTTGTGGTGATGGCCACCATCAGTGGGATGGTCTTCGGCCATTTTTTCGCTTAATCAAGGAAAAATAGTAAATTCAACCGAAAGTATAGTTAAAGCGGTGGCTGCAGGCTGAATTCGCAAAAGCAGCTAAATAATAATTCCATCAAAAACTAACCTGGAATTTAATTGATAACAAGGAGGTTATTATCATGGATATCAAAGTATTGGGACCCAGTTACGCGAAATGTCAGCAAGCGAAAAAAGTGGTCAGAGAAGCGGTCGCGGAAGTAGGCTGGGCGCCCAGGTAGGTGGATTTCTCCAGTCCGCAAAAGATGTTTCATAAAGGCTGCCCATTGAGGTTTGCTTGGAGGGATGTGCCAAGACCATTCTTGACCAGGAAAAATGTTCTGCTCCTTAATTATGCTGGGTAAAGCAATTCTCTTGATAAACGTCTTTCTCGATTTTGGATGTTACTATGTTTTGGAAACCTGCTGTACTATTTCCTCGATTTTTATATTTCAAGATACAACCCACATTTTTGCTGAATTGTAGATTGCGGCTATGAATAGACAACCGCAAATTATGGTATATATCTTCTGGCAATCTTATAAATATTCAAATCTAAAACCTGCAGAATACGGGTACCATTCCTATAGATAGATATTGGGGAAGTGACAAAAAAAGTGGTGAGAATTGGAGGAAAGATAACCGAAAAATTCTTTTATTCATATTTTAAAACAAAATTAACCGCCTCATCCAAATCAGTTTGATCCTCCAGCGCCCTGGCCACCCGTTCGGCCAGTTCACTTAAGATTCTTCGAAGGGCCGTGGCCAATTTCAGCGCATCACTATCGTTGCGGACATAGGATCCTTTGCTGATCGCCTGGTCCAGCAGTGCCAGGGGATTGTAACCATTTATCAGCAGCGCCTGCGGCAAAGCATCACTGATTAGTTCAACAGCATTTTTAAATTTTGGTTCCATTTTGGCGGATTTGAGCTTTTCAGTATGAGATTCAGATGAGCCGGTGCGGCGCACCACCCGGATGATTTCATCAATAATGTGATCTTTTTGATTTTCAATGACCTTGCGATAATACGCCAGTGCACCGATACCCAGGCCCTGGATTTCAGACCGGCGGCCCATCAAAAACAGATCCTTATTTTCACCCAGAATAGAGATCACCCGTGCGGAAACTTTGGGGCCAAACGGCGGCCATTCACCGACTTTGATGGCTTCACCTTCATCGATGTCTGCATTCCAGCGGGCCATGATGGCAAAGATTTTAGAATGCGTCCGGCAGTTGGCGCAGGAATAATGCAGAAATATGCGGGTCCACTTTTCGCTTAAGGGGACTTTTTTCGTCTGGTAGGAATCAAAAAAGCGCACGCCGTTGCAAATGCTGTTAGGGCAGTGCAGTTTTAAACGCGGTTTAATTAAAATGGGCGTCGAATTAGGACTTCTGCTAATTCCCAGATTGCTGACCGCTTGTGTTTCTCCCGGCGGATATTTGCTCAGAAAATCTTCAAATTTGACAGATTCAATTCGGGTAAAATTTTGCTTTGTTGCAGCTGCAGTATTCATGATAAAGCCTTTATCGAGAAGCGCCTGGGGATTATCAAAAAAATAACCAAATGCCGGAATGATTTGGTAAATTACAGGCAACTCGATATGAATACCCGAAGCAGATCATAAAGTCAAGTATTATAAATAGTTAGGACATTTTATCTCATATAGTTTTCTACATTTCAACATATTAATTTAAATAGTAAAGAGCAGGGGCGGCTCAATCGCCGCCCCGCAAGCATTTCAGTTACGTCAGGTGATATCCGTATATTTTTAGCGCAGGTCTTTGATCCAGGATGAGCTTTTAAACCAGCGGTCATTCATCTTGCGCAATTGACCACTGCCATCCAGCATTTTCATATAGTTGTTCAGCCAATTAATGAGTAATGTGTCTTCTTTGACAGCGATCCCCAGAGGCTCAAAGGTCAGGCGTGATTGTCCGGCAACGAGGCCTTTTTCCTGATAACGGAAGGCCGTAAAGGCACAGAAAGGATAATCAGCGATGAGCACATCAATTTTATCCTCAATTAAAAACCCCAGAGCTTCATCATAAGACTTAGCACTCACCAGTTTTGCCTGGGGTGCAGTACCCTCAACAAAAGCCTGACTGGTTGACGCCTTGAGAGCGGCGATCTTGAATTTGGGATCATTCAAACTCTCTGCTGCCTGCAGGGTGGCAATGGTCTGGGTTTTGGTCAACATTCCTTTGCCGGAAATGTAATAAGGGCCGATGAAGGCCACTTTCAGATTACGCTTCGGCGTCATGGTCATGCTCGACAAAATCATATCCACTTTATCGGCATGCAGGGCCGGGAGCAGTTCCGCAAAAGGCATGGTTTTAAAACGGACTTTTACACCCATGCCGCCTGCAATTAGTCTGGCGATATCGGCATCCAGACCGATAATTTTGCCATCCTTGGTTGTAGCGTTCAGGGGGGGTTGCGTGCCGGTGGTGCCGACAACCAGCTCACCATTTTTCAGAATGCGGTCCAGGATATCGCCTGCCGAGGCGCTGACAACAAACGACAGTACCAGCAGGGATACGAGCGCTGCTATGAAAATCGTCTTTCGCATGGAAGTTCTCCTCTCGTTAGAATTGAATAGGCAAAATCAATACGCAAAAGCGGGTCGAAAAGCAAACATTAATCTTCTAAATTAAATCCGCTCAGATAGTCTTCAAGCCCCTGGCGGGATTTCTTTGATAATTCGGTACAGTCCCGGGGGGGTTGGACACCTTTTGCCAGGCGGGTGGCAAAAACCAGACAGGTGGGCTGGCCGCATTTGCGGCAGTTGGTTCTCGGCAGCCATCGGAGAATCTCAAGGATGCCGGGCCGCGGTAATCCTTCAAAAGTCGGTTGGATCCCATCACGTGCCTCCCAGGTTGCATTGATCTCTGTCTGCAACCAGCGCAAAATTTTTTCGGCCTCGTCTTCATCCTTGAGCGCATTAATGGCTATCTGGCGCGGATGCAAAGTTATCAAACGTCCCCGGGATTTTAGAATTAAGGCCGGTGGATTTTTTAAATATTCAAATCCGCCCAGATGCGTATTCAGGTACGGCAATACCGCCGAAATATCCTGCTCTAGCTCGGCGATGCAGTGCAGCGATTCAAATCCTGGATTTTGCTCCGGTCTAAAAATGACCTTTTTATAGCGCTTCAAATAAGCCATTGGCGTTTCCGGGTTCGAGTACAATGGGTTCTAACATCATTGATTGCCGTATGGCAAATCGTTATTTGCTTTACACGATCGGCATATCGGATATTGCTTTACGAGCCTGGCAATCCATCCAATGTTCGGCAGATCGCAATCGCCGCAGTCAAGCCGCACTGCGTTTAAACGCCTAAAAACCTTGACCATAACAAAGATCCCATGATATTAAGTAGTTGGGATTCCAGAACGTGCACCCCTGTTAAGGGAATGTCATGAACCAAGTAAAAACAACCCTGTTTTTCTGAAAGAAAGACAGGGTTGTTTTTTCTTGCAGCCTAAACGGCTGAGGAACTTGAATAGCACACAAAAAGACGCCTATGAAGCCATTGACGCTTGATATCGTTTTTAAGCTTTTGGGAACCCAGAACATACCGGGTTCCCCCAAAGAGCTCGAAATCCTGTCCATCCGGATTACCGAACTGGTCCAATTAAATGGTGAACAGTGGATCCGGGATAATCGACAAAAGCTGATCGACGAGTGGTATTATATTGTGCGCCAGGGCATCATCCATTGAAATTATTGTTTTAAAGCTTAATTTGATACCTAAATAGTGCACGAGTCGGAGGCTTCCATAGGCAAGGCATTTAAGGGCGAAGCTATAGTTAGACTATGCTTCGCCCTTAATCCGCCCGCCTCGCCTGAGTGGCCCACGCCCGCCATGCGAGCAAGGCGAGGCGGGCGGGTCGCGATGGCGGGCAGGTAACGCAGCATAGGGGAGCCTCCGACTCGCCCGACTTGTTGGGGCGACTTGTCCCCTCGACTTGTGGGGTCGTAGCCTTTAGGCGAAGCCCCAAGCTCGAAGAGCGAAGTCGGAAGCTGAAAGCGAAGACCAAAGGGTGAAATTAGATGAGAAGGAGGTTGAGATGGCAACCCTGTTTGAACCCTCTGAAATTAACGGTATGAAACTGCAAAACCGCTTTGTGCGCTCGGCAACCTGGGAAGGTCTGGCTGCCGAAGACGGTAGCTGCACGCCCCAACTCGTCGACCTGATGGAAACACTGGCCCAAGGCGGTGTCGGATTGATTATCAGCAGCCACACCTATGTCCAGAAAGTCGGCCAGGCCGGCACCGGACAACTGGGCATCCATAACGACGACATGATCCCGGGGCTTAAAGAAATGACCGCTGCCGTCCACCGCCAGAAGGGCAAAATTGTCTGCCAGCTGGCCCACGCTGGTTTTTTTGGAAATGAAAAATTATCCGGACAAACCCCGATTGCGCCCTCAACAATAGACGGTATCGCCGAAGGCATGCGCAAGGAGATGACAATTGAAGATATCCAGCGCGTGATAACAGCCTTTGAGGCTGCCGCCCGCAGGGCGAAAGTCGCCGGCTTTGACGGTGTTCAAATCCACGGCGCCCATGGCTATCTGCTCAGTGAGTTCATCTCGCCCATGTTCAATCACCGCACCGATGAATACGGCGGCTCCATCGAAAACCGCGCCAGACTGCCACTGGCGGTTCTGCAGGCCATTCGGGAGGCCGTCGGCGCCGATTATCCGGTTTTAATCAAACTCAATTGCAAAGAGTTTGTCGATGAAGGGTTGCAGCCGGAGGAATTCGTTGAGGTCGGTAAAATGCTGGCAGATGCCGGTATCGATGCCATTGAAGTCAGCGGTGGCCTTCCGACCAGCCCCAAGGTAAAAGCCAGCCAGTTGGGCATCAACCGGGAAGAAAAAGAAGCCTATTTTCAGGAAGAAGCCAGAGCGCTCCGCAGAGAAACGGATGTCGCTCTCATTCTGGTGGGCGGTAACCGCTCCTTTCATGTGGCTGAAGGCCTGGTGGGCGAGGGTGTTGCAGATTACATTTCCATGAGCCGGCCGTTGATCCGCGAGCCCCATTTAATCAACCGCTGGAAAGCCGGGGATCTAACCAAAGCAGCCTGCGTATCGGATAATTTGTGCTTCCAGCCAGCCATCAAAGGCGAGGGCATCTACTGCGTTACCGAAGAACGCGAGCAGGCCAAGCAAAAATAAGGCTACTGGCTGCTGGTCACTGGCTCCTGGCTGTCAGTCAGAAGTCAAAGCTTTTAGCCAGTAGCCAGCAGCGAGAAGCCAGAGGCCAAACAGCCAAAAATTTGAACCTCTAAACCCTAAACCTTTGAACCCTGCTTGCCGCGGCGTAGCTCTATAAAGCGAAGACGGGAACCCTGAACCGAAAACAGATTGATAAATGCTCAGCTGTAGAAACGCCTTTTAACCCGCAGATTGCAAATAAGATCACAAATTATGAAGACGGTGACGGCGGCGATATTAGAAAAGGATGGCAAGATCCTGATTGCCCGGCGCAGGGCCGATGACCGCCAGGCCGGCAAGTGGGAATTTCCCGGCGGCACGCTTGAGTCGGACGAGACGCCGCAGGCATGCCTGCAACGGGAAATGCAGGAGGAGTTTGGAATTGCCGTTACGGTTGGCCGATGCTTTGGCGAAAGCATCTATGACTATGAGCACGGAGCGATCAAACTTATTGCCTATCAAGCAAGCTGGGAATCCGGCAAGCTGGTGTTAAATGCGCATGCGGATTTTAGGTGGGTGTCTCCCGATCAGCTGACTGAATATGATTTTGCGCCGGCCGATATTCCCCTCGTCAAAAAATTGCTGCACAAGGAAAAATAGGATCGGCGGATTGGGTTTAGACCGATGGGTTTACTTTCAACCGGTGGGCACCGCAGAAAATGTATAAGCCCTCATCGTCGATCAAGGTTGCGAGGGTCATGTTGAGCTGAGCGGCCAGATCCACAGCCAGCCCTGTCGGTCGTGATAAGGCAAAAATGGCTGGAATGCGGGCCCGTGCTGCTTTTTGAACCAGTTCATAGCTGATCCGAGAAGACAAAATAGCCAGCGCGGCGCTATCGAGCGTTTCTTCCAGCAGGGCTTTGCCGATGGCTTTATCCAGGGCATTATGCCGCCCGACATCTTCAGCCACCGACAACACATCATAATTTGAATCGTAAAGCACAGCCGCATGGGACGCCTTTGTCTCCCGGCGTAGCGATTGCTGGGATGTAAGGTTTTCAAGGCATGCGCACGCCTTTTGAGTATCGATGGGCGAATTATCTGTGACAGGCTCAATGATCTGATACAGTTCTTTGACCAGTTCTTTACCGCAAATGCCGCAACTGGTCTGACTGATATAACCGCGCCGATCAAGCGTTTCAGGAATTTTTTTTCTTCTGGCGGGGGTCAAGGTCACTGCAATGACATTGGTATCTTCGCCATCACAGAAGGCAATCGAGGTGACATCATCCAATGCGTCGATGATGCCTTCTCCCAGACAGAATCCAGCCGCATGTGCCTTCTCATCGCCTGGCGTGCGCATGATCACAGAGTAAGGTTTACCCTCCAGACGAATCGAGAGCGGCTCTTCTCCGACAAGATAAGATCCAGAGGCTTTGTT